>JAESGR010000087.1_pt1 | contig 221928 bp, 165 predicted proteins | sample 9269771 | NCBI WGS metagenome assembly JAESGR01 (sample SAMN15739572, study PRJNA653492) | algae metagenome | isolation source: Chroococcus sp. CMT-3BRIN-NPC107 and co-occurring heterotrophs from well... | place: USA: Clark Mountains Wilderness, California | collected 2010-04-18
TTCCAGAACTCAAATTCTTGAGAACAAAATCAACAACACCAAAAAATCTCGCTAATTTCGACTTTTATTTCAATATTTTATTTCAATAGTTTAAGGCGACGATAGAACGAACACGAGGATTATATTTTATGACAAGATTGAAACACACCCTTAAAACAGCTGTCTCTTTAGTTGGAATGTGCTTACTGCTCGGCGTGATCAGCTCACAAGCGGCAAATTTGACGGTTAATACGACAGCCGACGCCGGTATCGGCAGTTTGCGGCAGGCAATTATTGACGCCACGACAAATGCCGAAGCGAACACTGTCACCTTCAGCATTTTAACGACCGATCCGGGATACGATGCGGTCGAGAACAGATTCACTATCAATTTATTGAACCCCTTGCCAAACATTCCGCTGGCGGCAATAACCATCAACAACGACCAGCCTCAGGGCGTTACCGTCAAGGGCAATAACAGTTTTCGTATTTTCACGCTTGTCGACAGCGCGGTCGTTATTATCAATAACCTAACCATCAGCAACGGTTACAGTAACGGACAGGTCGGCGGCGGAATTTTGATGGGAAACAGCAGCACGCTGACTCTTAACGGAAGCACAGTCAGCGACAACGCCGCCGACGGCAACGGCGGCGGCATTTATATGAGCAACAGCGCCACGCTGTTTCTTGCCGACACGACGATAACGCGCAACACAGCTTCGAACGGCGGCGGCATCTTTATCTTTGACAGCGGCACTTTGAACATCAATACCAGCACAATCAACGCCAATACCACTGCTGCCGGAGGAAACGGAGGCGGTGTTTTTAACGGCGTCAACGGAACAATAAATGCCGATAACAGCACGTTTGACAGCAACACTGCCGAAAACGGCAGCGGCGGCGGAATTTATAACTCCGCGACCATTACATTCAACAGCAACACTGTTACCGACAACAACGCCGACAGCGGCGGCGGCATTTTCAATAATTTCACCGCTACCCTGAATAACAATCTCGTCGCGCTGAACACGGCGAGCGACGGAAGTGATCTGCTCGGCAGAGGAAGTCTTGGCAACGCGTTTACGGGAACTTTCAATCTGGTCGGCAACGCGGACGGCAGCGAAGGTTTAGCACCCGCTACTAATCAGCTCGGCACAACTGACGTTCCGATCGACCCTTTAATCGGCTCATTAATGAACAATGGCGGCTTGACTCTGACGCGGGCATTACTTAACGGCAGTCCGGCAATTGATAAAGGCAACAGTCCGGGCATTATCACCGACCAACGAGGATTTTTTCGTCCGGTCGATAATCTGAACATTACTAATACAGGAGACGGCGCGGACATCGGCGCGTTTGAGGTTCAGGCTGGACCGACAGCCGCCAGCGTAACCGTTTCGGGCAGAGTGGTAACCCAATCGGGCAGAGGCGTCGGCAACGTGCAGATTACGATGACCGATGCGAACGGCAACAAACGAACGGCGACGACGACCAGTTTCGGTTTTTACCGTTTTAATGATGTCGAGGCTGGTTCGACCGTCATTTTATCGGCACGCGCCAAACGTATCAATTTTACTCAATCGTCGTTAGTCAGAACTGTTAACGAGCAAATCAGCGATGCTTACTTTACAGTTAGTAACCAAGGCAAGTAAATTTCAGTAATTAACCCGAATAAACAGGAAAAGCCGCAAGCGTCAAAACTTGCGGCTTTCCCGTTTTTATTTAGATTGTGTTAACTAATTAATTTTTGACAGACGAACGGGCGCGTCAAAAGTGTCGGCGATGAACTTTGACGCCGAATCCTCTTGTTCAAATTTTATTGTCACCGACGTTTGATCCGAATTATAATTTGTTCAGAAACGCTCGTATAAAAAATATGAAAATTAAATTCACAATGTTCTTGTTCTGTCTTTCACTCATTTTTGCGGCAAACAATTCGGCTCAGCAAACGGAAAACAGTTTTGAGCTTTACGAAAAAGGCGAATACCAAAAAACGATAGATGCTTTGAAAAATAGCGATGAAGTCAAAGATTTATATTATCTCGGCTTAGCTTACGAAAAAACGGGCGAAAAAGGTAAAGCAAAGGACGCGTTCAAAAAATCTTTCGCGGCGAGTTACATAATTTTTCACAAGAAGCTCGTCGAATGGCAGAAAATTCCGCCCGGCGACGCGAAGAAAAAGTTTTCAGATTTGCTTCATGAATACGAATTGAATAACCGGACAGGATTAGTCGCCGCCGAAAAAGCATACACACTCGATTCAGGCATTTTTCAATACAACGAATGGCACGCCAAAGCCAAAGTTTTGTCTGATTTAGTTGATTTGGCAAAAACGGACGGTGAAATTTACTCAGCGTTTGATAAACCGATTTCAGGTATTGAGATTACTGAAATGCCGCGCGCACCTGCCCCGAAAGACTCAACAGGCGTGCTTCTGGAACGACGCAATCAATTTCCGAATATCCCTATCCACGTTACATTTTTGGTTATTTTCGGAGCAGATGAGAAAATTAAACTGGTAATGCCGCTCGATGATTTGTTTGATGCTTACACTGTTCAAGGATTAAAAGCGGCAAGCGGCATTAAATTCAAACCGGCAACAAAAAATACCAAGCCCGTAAGTTACCAGTCAAGAGCTATATATTCCTTTTCAAGAGATTGAATAAAACGAAAATTTGCTAGCCTTTTCAGTTATTTCCGTTCAATAAAGGCTCGCCGAGCGGCAAATCTACGAGCAGCGGGCGGTGGTCCGAAATCCGATTTTCAACCGCTTCATTAACGGCGGTCAATGTGCGTCCGAAGTGCGGCGCGAAACGGTAAGATTCGCGCCGTTCCGAATTGGTTTTCAGAGCGGCGGGTTTGACGAAAATCCAGTCGAGTTTAAATTTGCCGACGAAAAAAATCGGGCGCGGAACTTGATAAGTCGTGACGAAGCCTTTTCTGCCCCGTTCGTTAGAGTTGGAAAGGCTTTTCGATTTTTCTCCGGTCGAGCGCGTCGGTTCGCCGCGAAAATCGAACGCGCCGCCGTCGGAGAAACGAAAATTTTCGAGCGTTTGAAAGAATTTTCTTTCCGGATTCGGCGCGACGAGCGGAAGGCTGCGCACGGTCGGATCGGACTGCGTGCGCCCGAAAGTGACGCTGTTCATCAGAAAGTCTTCGATTAAACCGAAACCGAGCCAGTAATTAACACCGGTTTTTATCCAGAATTTTGGATTGCCGAGACGTTTCATAAGCTCGCGTCTGATTGAAGTCGGCGTCAAATCCGTCGTTGAAGTGTTCATATCGCCGGCGAGAATGACCGGATGCGAAATATCTTCGATTGTGCCGAGCAGTTCTTTAAGCTGAATCTGCCGATGCGACGGTTTCGTGCGATTTTCCAGATGCGTGGCGGCGACCGTCACGCGTCCCTCGGGAAACCGCGGATCGGCGATTTCGGCAAGCAGCGTCGTGCGCCCGCCGCGCCGGACTTCGCGCAGAGTTTCTTCGAGAAAGATTCGGCTCGATAGTTCTCGCTTGCCTTTTTCAATCATGCTCGCGCCTTTTTTCTCGCCTTTAAACCAATCATACGGCTGATGTTTGAACGGCGCGAGCCGCACGTTTTCGAGCGGAAAACGGCTCAAAATCGCTACGCCGTGAAGTCCTTTGTAAAGTTCAGGATCGACTTTCACAATGCCTGTAATTTCCGCTTCTCGTTTGTCCGCCGGTTTCTGGTTTTGACTCAGATGAACCGGACTGAGCTCGACGAACTGCACGCCGAAAGCGTAATTCATTCGCAGATTTCGAGCTAAATCAGCGGCGATGTTGCGGTATTCGGTGCGCTTCATGCCCCAATCCACTTCGTTGAGAATAATTACATCCGCCGCCCGCAAAAGCGCCGCCTGCTGCAAAATTTCCAGACGTTCGCGGCTTCCCGGCGGAAATTTTTCGGCGTTTAAAATCGCGGCGAAACGCTCTTCGCTGACAAATGCGGCTTCGATGGCTTCGTATTCCAGCCCGCGCTCGATGTTCCATTGCGCGACGCGCAGAAATTCGCCGAGTTTTGTTGATTGCGACAAAGACAAAACCGCATTGTCGCGCGGCGCTGAATTATCAACGAACGGCGTTGTCAGCAAATGTTCTAATTTTTCTTTGAGCGGCGCGGAAAGAATGTCCTGCTTGTATAAAGTCTCCAGCTCCGCAAAATTGAACAGTTTGCGCGTGTATTCTTCGCCGGCATCAGCCGCTGCCGGAACGACGGTGAATACGAAAAACAAAAGCGCGATGATGAATGCCCGCCCGGTTTTATGAATTTTGTTTTTCATAATTTCAGCTTAGTTCTTTTAACAGAAGTCGCGCGGCAATGACAAGGCTCGATACTTTCCCGTCATCAAAACGACTGCCAATTTGAAACAATTTCGCTTTTTTTTATTAACGCGCCGATTCCAACGAAAAAAGCGCAAACGGATTGAACAAAATTTGCGGTCGATTCGTTTGCGCGCTGACGATATGGAAAAAACTTATTTGTGAGTTTTTCCGTTTTCGCTTTGTTTGATCGTTATTCGCTGATTTAATTTATCAACCGCGATTTTTTGCGTTTCGCTGTTTGCCCAGACGATTTCCAAATCGTCGATTTTCTGCGCCGTTCCGAGTCCGATGTGAATGGTTTGATCATTTTGCGAAGCATATCCCGCGCCGCTGATAACGTCGAAACGCTGGCGCAATTTGCCGGTCGTCGCATAAACCGTCGAGCCAATCGCATCTTTCGGAGTTTTTTTCGCCGTGTCGCCGACGAGTTTGAGCGCGAGCCAATTTCCTTTCCCGTCCGACACATTACGCATCAGCGTCGGAGACGAATCAATATTGTTGACGACAACATCTAGCCGTCCGTCGCCGTCGAAATCGGCGATTGCCGAGCCGCGAGCCGCAAACGCTTCGGCGAGCGCGGTTTTCGGAGCGGCGGCGACGCGCTCGAAACGAATCTGTTTGGTTTTCGCGTCGGCTTTCTTGTTCTGAAATAAAAGAATCTGCTGCGCGTAGCTCGTTCCCCATTGATAATTGTCAACCGCCGGATAAACGTGCCCGTTGACGACGAGAACGTCTTTCCAACCGTCGTTGTCGTAATCTAAAAACGAAGTTCCCCAACCGAGAAACGGGATCGTCGGCTCGCCCAAACCGGATTGAAAAGTGATGTCGGTGTAATTTGCGTCGCCGTCGCTGCGGTAAAGCGTGTTCGAATCGTCCGAAAAATTCGTGATATGAAAATCAACCAGCCCGTCGTTATCGAAATCGCCGACGCCCAAACCCATTCCGGCTTGCTCGCGCCCGTTTTCGTTGAGCGCGATGCCCGACGCGTAACCGATTTCTTCGAATGTGCCGTTTCCCAGATTGATATACAGCTGTTTCGGTGTCGAATCGTTGACGACCAGCAAATCCAAATCGCGGTCATTGTCAACGTCTACGAAAACCGACGAGAAACCGTAATAATCGCCTTCGTCCGTCACGCCCGCTTTGACGCCGCTTTCCTCGAAAGTGCCGTCCGGTTTTTGCCGGAAAAGTTTGTCCTTCGCGCCTTTTAAACCGCGCGGACCGCACATTACCGCTTGCCCGCGAAACTGGCAGAGATTTTTGCTTGACGTGTCGAGCGGCGACGGCGGCAAATTTTTCAAATCGAACTCCAGATAAGCCGGAACGAAAAGATCGAGCCGTCCGTCTTTGTCGTAATCGCCAAACGTTCCGCCTGTATGCCAGCCTTTGATGTCGAGACCGACTTTCGCGGCAATGTCCGTAAACGTGCCGTTGCCATTGTTGCGGTAAAGCCGCGAAGTGCCGTAATTACCTATAAAAATATCAGCAAAACCGTCATTGTCGTAATCGCCCACGGCGACGCCCATTCCCCATCGTTCGTTTGCGACGCCCGCTTTTTCCGTGACGTCTTCAAATTTCCAGTCGCCCAAATTTCGATAAAGCGCGGATTTCGCCGGTTTTTCTTTGCCCGTCTCCACGCCTAAAGTCGAACCGTTGAGCATAAAAATATCCGGTTTTCCGTCGTTATCGTAATCCAAAACAGCAGCGACACAAGCAGTCGTTTCGACAATATATTCTTTTGTTTTGCTGCCCGAAACGCAGCGAAAATTCTTTAAAGCGGTTTGCGCGGTGATGTCTTCGTAAATTTTAGAGGCTTTTTCGTCAAAGATTCCGACAGTTCGACGCGACGTGTAAACTTTCGCCTCGCCGGTCGAAACGCCGCCCATTTGCGCGCTTTGCGCGAAAACCGAAAAGCACGAGGAAAAAATCAAAAGGAAAAACAAAGCAAATCTTTTTATCATTGTATTCAATAAAGATTTTTCATTGTAGCTTCGTGTGAATCGTCAAGGCAAATAAAACCCGGCGCTGTAACTGCCGATGAGCGCGTTCCGAGACGATTTCTAACAGGAATAAAAAGCGTCTGGCGCGGTTAACCAGCAATAATATTGCCGGAAATCGTTTCCCGAACTTGTTTTCGGGTCTTCTTTATTTAGCGGGGCGCGGCGGACTTTGCCAGAGAATGTTGATGATTTTCCAGCGACCGTCGTATTTGGCGAGATGCAGGTAATCAATACCCCACGAAGCGGTAACTTTCGCGCTCGCCGTTTGGTCGGAAACTTCGTAAATCACGACTTCCTTCGGCGCGGTTTTCGGGACTGAACCGTTTTTGTTGTAGTTTTTCGCCAGTTCGGTTAACTGCGCGAACGTCATTGTTAATTGAGGTGTGTAAGCCGTTTCCCCTTTCTTAATATAAAAGCCGCGTTTGGCTAATTCCGGGTGAACGCTGCGCTCGACTTTCGCCGGATCAACGTCGTAAATCGATTCGACGTAATCGAGCGCCGCTCGCCGAACCGCTTCACGATCTTCGTTTGTCTGCGCGCCGGCGGCAAACGTCAAGGCAAATATTAATGCGAACAAAGATAATATTTTTTTCATTTCTTCCTCTTTGATTTGTGTTTTTAGTCGAAAGTATGAAAGACGAAACAATTGTTTCGTCTTTCATACGCGAATATTTTTTAGATTGTTTCCGCTCTCATTTTAAAAGCTCTTTTTGAACAAATAAGAAGCTTTGATAAAAAACGTTCTGCCGTTGCTGCGGAAACCGGATTCTTGAACTCCTGTATATGGATTCAATCCGTGATGGTTGAAATCATCGTTGTAGCCGGCATAAAGCGCCGTTCCCGGACTCGGCGTCCAGCCGACGACGAACTGCGGGCGAAACCTTCTTGAAATATTCGAATAATCGAGCCGCAAACGCGTAAAAATGTCGCGCGTGAACTGATATGTCGTTCGAAGACTGAAAATATTGTCGTCGAACGCAACCCGATCCGTGTCATGACGGGTGAGTCTCGTTCGCGTCCAGCTAAACTGCGTTTGCAATTCGGAAGTCGGCTGATAGCGCAGACTTGCTTCGAGGAAAAACTGATCGCCTGCGCCCGGATCGAGTCCCGGTTCGACCGGCTTAATATTTGTGGGGTCGTCGGGATTTTCCCTTAACCTTCGCTGGTATTCGCTATACGCGGCGGAATAAGCTAAGTACGCTGAACTAACGCGCGGATAAGGTCCGGCGCCGAAATCGTAATCGAGATTACCTACGCTGTGGCTTAAAACAAGCAAACCGAAAATCTGTTTAACCGGCGAAGTTTCGACAAAACCGTAAATTTCCTTGCGGTGCGATGAACGCTCTGAGTCGCCGAAGAACCTTCCGCGCGTTGGATTAAAAGCCGTGCGTCGCAGTCCGAATTCGTGTTCAAAAACGCGCTCGTAGCCGAGTTCGACGCCCGCGCCGACAAAAGTTTGTTTCTGCAAAGAAAGCATTCCCTGTGTATTTGACTGAAATCCCTGCGAACGACCTTTCCAGTCATAATTTATGTTGGTCGAATTATTGAGGCGTTTAAAGATAATAGATTTCTTCGCGTCGCGGTCGGTCTGGTATTGAATGAAAGAGCCGAGATAGTTCGTGTCGTAACGATTGGCAAATCCGACGTCGGTGCGATAGTCCTGCGTTCTGCCGCTCGCCTGAAAATTCATATACAAATTTCTGTCCGAACGTTCGAGAAAAGCGCGATAGCCGAAGCCGTTGCCGGTGCGATATTCGTTAAACTGACTGCTGCCGCCATTACCGCAAACTTCGCGATTGCGCTGCGCTTGCGCCTCATTCAGTGATGGCTCGAAATCAGCGTTGAAAAAACAGCGCCGCGAATTCGTGCCAAGAACTTGAAATTCGGCGACGGTTTTTTTGTTGAGACGAAATCTTCCGTCGAGTCCGGCAGTGTGATTATGTCGTTCTGAATAATTGTAAGTCGTGGCGAAAAATCCGAGATTATGCTGTGTGCCGATGTCGCGTTTGACGCGAAGCACGCCGATTTGCGCGTTTTGGTCGAGGTAACGCTCGAAATTTCGGCATCGGTTCGTAAAAATGACGTTCGGATCTCTTTCTCGTTCCTGCCGGCAGCCGAGCAGTTCTTCGCGTTCGTCGGGCGAATAATTTCCCGGCGCGTTGTCGGACGCGTAAATGAAACCGAAAGTGTTTTTTCCGCGTCTGCCCGTGAGTTTTGCGGCGATGTCCGGGTCAACGATGGCGCGCGTGTTGACGACATTCATGCCGCTCTGAAAAATATCGATTCTTTCGAGAAAGAACGGGCGTTTTTCCTGAAAGAATATCGGAAAACGCTGGTTAGCTGCGCTCACAGGCGCGTCGGCTTCGACCTGAGCGAAATCAGGATTATAAGCAAAATCCAAAGTTATCGTCGGCGTCAAACTGAATTTCGCCGTCATTCCGAACTCTCCTTTGACGCCTTCGTTGACGAACCGCCCGTTCGGGTTGCCGTCGAACGTGTATTTGGAACGTCTGCGCGATTGCGAAACCGTAAAGCTCGGATTGATTTCCAGCTGGCGCGTCGTTTCGATGCCTTCGAGTCCGGTAATACGTCCGGCTTGATTGAGCCAGCCGGAAACGCTTCGATTCTGAGGCATCCACGAATTATATTCGTTGTTGTTGTATTTGACGCGCCGGTTGATGTGAAAACCCCATTGTTTGTCTTTGCCTGCTTCGTAACGCAAAGATTTAAACGGAATGGCAATTTCAATCGTAAAACCGTCTTCGGTCAAAACGCCTTTCGATTCCATCACGATGTCAATGCTGTAATCTTCGCCGCGACCTTCGGTAAACGTGCCGTCGGCTTGAATTCCGAGCGGATTAAAAAACAAAAGATACGCCTGCCGCTGGTCGTTAAAAGTGTCGAGATGCAGTAAAACGTAATCGTCGTTAAAAATATTATCGCGTCTGGCGACGGTCGCCCGCACTTTGTCTCTGTCCTGTTTGACGTTAAAAGCGATATAGAGATGTTTCGCGTCATAACCCATCATCACTTCGGTCGGATGCGTCGGTTTGACATTGTCGCCCGGCTGAATTTGCAGAAAATCTCCGAAAACCGAAGCGCCGCGCCAAACAGCGTCGTCTAATTTCCCGTCAATCACGGGCGCGTTGTCAAACCGCTCGATTCGCGCCGGCGCATCTTTTCTAACATAGCGCGAAGCAGGCGTCGGATTCTCCGCGTTAACATTGGCGTTAGTATTGATAAATGTCGGAGCTGTTTCAGGCGAAGGCGAAACCGACGGCACAGCCGACAAATTTTTCGCCTCCGTCTGCGGCGCGGGCGCAGTTGAATCGGAAGTCTGACCTGCAAAGTTTACGGCGCAGAATAAAATCAGAATAAATAGCGTTGAAATATTTTTCATAAAAGCACCTCGATCAAGGTTGTATTAATTATGTAGTTCGAACTCGGACGTATATTCGGGAATCTTGCCGTCAACGAAGTTTCAAGTTAGGGGAAAGCAAAATTGGAGCTGTTTAATTGCTTCGCAGAGTTTACTCAAATTGAAATATTCGTCTTAAAAAAACCGGCTCCAAATGAAAAGCTATTTGGATTTTTCATTTATAAAACACCGGGCTTTGAAATTTTGTGACAATTAATTACAAATTTTCTTTTAAGTTTTTCATCGCATCGAAAATCCCGCATTACAAAAACGAAAAGCAAAAAGAAAAAGCGCGCTTCACCGTCAAAATGGTAAAACGCGCTTTTTCGCAATAAGTTTCCGCTTCGAATTAAAATTTCAACCGTTTTCTTTTTTCCGCTTGAAAAACATTATTACCCAAACAGAAACGACAACGACAGTAATAATCACGCCGCCCGCGATAACGGCATTTCCCAGAACTTCTCCGGCAGTTTGTTTTGAAGTCGTGCCCAAAAATATTAAAAACGCGGCGAAAACCATTGCGATAAGTGAAAGTGCTTTCATTTTTTTAGTTTACAGGGTTTCGCCGAATTCGTGACGGTCGAGAAACCCGGAATTTATATTTTCATCGAAAAAAATTATCAGGAACGTCCGTAAACTTTCGTCAATTCTTTCAATCTGTCTGCAAGCTCGTCCGAAAAATCGTTCTTTTTGCTTTGCCAATACCAATTTCCCTCTTTGGAAGCAGGCAGGTTCATTCTGGCTTCGTTTCCCAAACCGAGCAAATCCTGCATCGGCGCAATCGCCGTATTTGCAACGCTTGACCAAACGGCGCGAATGCAGTCCCAGTGAATTTCCTTGCCGTCGGTGTCTAAATATTTCAAACAAAAATCGCGTTCTTTAGTGATTTGCGCGTGGTTGCGCGTCGAACCGCTTCCGGCTTTTGACCGAAACCAGCCGACAATCGTGTCGTTGTCATGCGTTCCGGTATAAGCGACCGAGTTTTTGATGTAATTGTGCGGCAAATCCTGATTTTTCGCGTCGCCGCCGAAAGCATATTGCAAAATCCGCATTCCCGGAAACCCGAACGAATCGCGCAAATCTTCCACGTCCGTGGTAATGACGCCCAAATCCTCTGCCCAGAACGGCAAATCGCCGACAGCGTTTTTCAGCGTTTGAAATAATTCTTTGCCCGGCACGTTGACCCACGCGCCGTTTTCCGCCGTTTCGTCCGTGCCCGGAACTTCCCAAGCGGCGGCGAAACCGCGAAAATGGTCAACGCGCGCGATGTCGAACAATCGCAGAGTCGCGTAGATTCGCGCCGTCCACCAACGGAAATTATTGCCGCGCATCCGGTTCCAATCGTAAATCGGATTTCCCCAAAGCTGCCCGGTTTTTGAAAAATAATCCGGCGGCACGCCCGCGACGACTTGCGGCGAGCCGTTCGCGTTTAACTTGAATTCCTGCGGATTGCACCACACGTCCGCCGAATCGAGCGCAACGAAAATCGGCACGTCGCCGACGATTTTCACTCCGTTTTCATTGGCGTATTTTCTAAGCGCCGACCACTGTCGAAAGAATGCGAATTGATAAAATTTCTCGGCGAATGATGCGTCGTCAAATTCGCGGCGCGCTTTTTCGAGCGCTTCCGGCTTTCTCAATTTCAAATCTTCATCCCAATCCTGCCATGATGCGTGATTTCGCGCCAATTTAATTGCTCGAAACAACGCGTAATCTTCGAGCCAGAAATTATTTTCGCGGCAAAAAGCGTGAAACGCCTCGATGATTTTTTCATCTTTAGTTTGCCGGAAATTTCCAAACGCTTTTTTGAGCAAAGGAAGTTTGAAATCAATCATTTTGCCGAACTCAACTTTTCCCGCAGGAAATTTCGGAGTGTGTTTCAAATCCTTTTCCGACAAAAATTCGTCCTCGACGAGTTTTTCCGGCGAAATCAAATAAATATTGCCCGCGAACGCCGAAAAGCTCTGATACGGCGAATCGCCGTATCCGGTTTGTCCGAGCGGCAAAACTTGCCAGTAAGTCTGCTTCGCAGCGACGAGAAAATCAACGAATCGAAATGCCTCCGCGCCGAAATCGCCGATGCCGTAGTTTGAAAAAAGTGACGTCGGGTGAAGCAAAACGCCTGCCGCTCTTGGAAATTTCATAAAGTTTGATTCAGGATTCAGGATTTAGAATTCAGGATTTAAGATTTAGGATTCGCTGTTTTTTCAATCCTGAATCTTGAATCCTAAATCCAGAATCGCCTTTGTAATTCGCCCGACCGGATAAACGCCGATGCTTTTATCGGCATATGGCGAGCGTTCGTAGAAAAACGCGAGGCGGGTGCGCGGGCTTTTAGCGAAAGTTTCGTCTTTTAGTTTTTCTTCAAATTCTTTTCTCAGATTCGCGTCTTTTTCGAGCATTTCGGCAGCGATTTTTTCCATCACGAAATCGCTGAAATACTCTTTGCGCTCGAAAATCGCGTTGAAAAATCCCCAATACGCGAGCGAGTCGCCGGAATTCGGTTCTAATAAATGAATCGCCGCGTTAGCCGCCGTTTGACTCATCGGCACGACAGCAGAATTCGCCGGAAAAGTGCGTGTTTCGATAATCGGAACGGTTTTGTAGCTCGCGGGCAGACGATTTTCAAACGGCGCGGTCGCCCATTTCGGCTCAAGCAAACGATAGCTTTCGACTTCGATTGTGACAGGCTTTGTCGTGCGCTCAAACAAAATGCCATGCGCTTCGAGCCGTTCGACAACGCCCGTCCATTGCGGCGGAACGATGTAATAAAGCGGCGGCGCGACGCTCTGGTTGATTTTCGCTTCGTCGTATTTTTTGACTGTGATTTCCGTCGGTTTTGTGCCGTAAACGATTTTCTTTCCGCCGGAAATTTGGCTGTCCTGCAAAGAATATTCGACGGCTTTTAGTTGAAACGGCTCGCTTTTATCGGTCAGACCGATTTGCAGCGGAAATTGTCGCGCCGCGTCGTAAGTTTCGCCGCGCTTGATGGTTACTTCATCGGCTTTGCGATTCGCTTCAAAAAGGCTTGCTTTCGAGCGGTTGATTTCCTCGATCGTTTTCCACAAAAGATCATACGTGCCGCGCACTCTCGACTTATACGGTTTGAGCGAGTGCGTTTCGACCAAAAGTCCGGGACGATTTCTGAGCGCGACATAACCGGTCGCATAACGCGGCGTGGCGATGAACGTGTAAATGCCGCTCGTTACTTCGCGCCCGCCGAACTCGAGATAATGCGTTAAAAGATTCCCTTCTTTTTCAACCTCCGCGACAATTTTCCCATCGAAATACTCGTCCATCCAATTCTTAACGAACGGCGAAACTTCCTGAAAGTGCGCGTATTCATAAGTGACGTTGTATTGAAAATCCGCGCCGTCCGTAACGTGCAGATCAAAGAAAAAATCCGGTTTCCATTCATTCCAGAGCCGCAAAAATGCTCTGGTTTCCGGCGCGTCCGCTTTCATATAATCGCGGTTCAGATTCAGATTCGCCGACGTCCCGCGCCAGCCCATTTCGTCCGGTCCGTTTTGATTGATGCGGTTAAAACGCGAAGACATTTCGTGTCCGTCCGCGTTATAAATCGGCACGAACAGCAAAATCGAATCTTTTAATAAATCGGCGCGCGTTTTCTTAATCGCAACGTCGCGCAGAAGAGCGAAACCCGCGTCTTTGCCGTCAATTTCGCCCGAGTGAATTCCCGCTTGAATCAAAATTATCGCCTTGCCGCTTTTTTTCGCCTGTTCGGGCGTAAAATCTTTGCCGTCCGACGCGATCAATAAAGGCAAATCGCGTCCTTCGCCGCTTTTGCCGAAACTTTTGTAAACGATTTTGTCCGATGCTTTGTCTAACTTCTGCGCGAACCGAATCGTGTCGGCATAATTCCAGGTTTTGCGGTAATTCGTCGTCTCGGCGAGCGTTTGCCAGTCTTTCGGGACGTTTGTTGATTCGCTTTGCGCTTGCGTATTCATCGCGGTTATAAAGAACGAAAAAGAAACAAAAATTAAGAAAATAATTAATCGAAACAGGCGAGTTTCGTTGTGTTTGCTGCAATTCATATCATTTCGGAAGCTTTTTTTCGTTATCGAACCAATTTTTGTTATCAAATGTCGCTTCTTTTATAAAATCTTAATCTTTTTATCACGTATTTGTCCGACTTATAATCGATGACTTCCGTTTTTCGCGCCGCCGCGTGCATCTTTCACACGCGAGATGTATCTTTTACGCGCGAGAAAGTGATTGTATTAGCGAGACTTATCTTTTATGCTTCTGCCTCAAACTTTTATTCGCGCAACTTATCTTTTACGCATTTGGTTATGACTTTTACCGGCGAGAAAGGACTTTTACGCCTTTAGTCGAGTCTTTTACGTGCGAGACGTGTCTTTTACGATGTACCAAACAACTTTTACACGCGAGATTGAACTTTTACGCGTTTAACCGAGACTTTTACGCTTTACCGGCTATCTTTTACGCGATGCGTTAACCTTTCACTGACAAGTTAGCGATAAACTTTCAAAGGTGCCAATCTTAAAGCGAAAATTTTTAATTTTACATTCTACATTTTGCATTATTTCGGATAAACCCGTTACTTAATTCCGAATTCTTTTTTACTATTTTCAAATTTATCGCGCCGTTTCCAATTCGACGCTTTCGTTGATGACGAGCGGCAAAACTTTATCGCTCACGTTGTTTTTCGCCGCGTCCGCTTTCAACAATTTCAGCGGCTCGCTCGGCGGTTCATCCGACAGATCGAACGTGCCGTAGTGCATCGGCACTAAAATCTTCGCTTTCGCATCAATAAACGCTTTCATAGCGTCCGACGGCGAATTGTGATTCGGTTCCATAAACCAGCGCGGGCTGTATGCGCCGATGCCGATCAAAAAATAATCAATCTGCGGGAAAACTTCCGCCGTTTCCTTATAATGCGAGCCGAAACCGGAATCGCCGCCGAAATAAATCGTCGTGCCCGCGCCCTCGACGACGTAACCGCCCCAGAGTTTGTGATTGAAATCGAAAAGCCCGCGACGACACCAGTGGCGAACCGGCAGAAACGTAATCTTTATCGTTTCGTCAGGCAAATTAAATTGCTGAAACCAGCCCGCCGTTTGAATCTCGTTCGTCGGCGTCGTCCAATCGCGCAAAAGTTCTTCCATCCGCAAACCGGCGAGAAATTTCGCGTTCGGGAATTTTGCGGCGACCTGCCGCAAAGTCGTTTCGTCGCAGTGATCGCGATGATCGTGCGACAGCAGAACGTAATCAACCGCTCTGATTTTCTCAAGCGGATTCGGCACCTCGACAAACTTTCGGATAAATCTCGGCTCGCCGAAAACCGGGTCAATCAGAACGGTTTTGCCGCCGATGCGAATGTAAAAACTCGCGTGTCCGAGCCACAGAATGCCGTCCTTTTCGCTGTTCAAAAAGTCGGTCGGATCTTTGATTTCCAACCGCGCCGCATCGTTCGCCTTTTCCTCTTTCTGCGGCTTGGTGCTCAACTGCCAGCGCAGAATATCCAGAGTTCTCGGCAAAAACGCGTGTTCCGCGTTGACGAATCTTCCTTTTTCATCAACCGGAACGCCCTGCCAATCGGGTTTGACGGTTTTCAAATTTTCATTGCGAACGTATTTTACAATCACGGCTTTATCAACTTTTTCCAGCACGAAAGCCGTCGTCAAAACGACGACAACAATTAAAAGCAAACCGGCGGCAATGCGAACGAGCCACTTTTTCATCCTTAATACTTTATCAAATTGTAAAATCGCATCCGGTTATTTTGCGCGTCTCCGATTCATTTATTTTCTTTTATCGTGTGATAACGATCAATTTCAACATTCTCTAATTTCTGTGTTTTGCCGCTCGACCATCGAATCTCGACTGATTTAACCGACGCGCTTGCGCCGAGTCCGATGAGCAGACGCGAATCATTTGCCGAAAGATAACTGCCCGAATTGGAAACGTCGAAAACCTGCTTTTTATTGTTCGCGTCAACAACGATAACGCGAGAGCCTTCGCCGTTCGGCGCCGTTCGTTCGCCGCGCAAATCAAGACCGAGCCAGTGATTTTTCGTGCCGTTATTTCGCAAGAAGACGGGAGCGCCGTCCGTTTGCGCGATGACAACATCAGTGTCGCCGTCGTTATCCCAATCTCCGGTTGCCAAACCGCGCGCCGCTAAATCCTTTTGAAATGCTTCGCCCGCCGCGAATGAGATGTTTTGGAAACCCTTTTCGGTGTTGCGCATCAAAAGCGGCGTTTGTTTATATTTCAGAAATGAGGTCGTTTTTTCAATCGTGTCGAGAACGTGGCTTTGTGCGACAATAACGTCGCGTCGCCCATCGTTGTCGGCGTCAATCCATTTAATTCCCCAACCCGCGCCTAAAATTGTAATCTGCGCGACGCCCGACGTTTGCGTGGTGAAATCAAAAAGCCAATCGCCCAAGTTTCGGTAAAGCGGATAAGTTTCGTTGGAAAGCGCGGTGATTATCACGTCCTGCCGACCGTCATTGTCGTAATCGGCAGCATCTATGCCCATTCCGGCGAAAAGTTTGCCTTTGTCGTCGAGCGCCGCGCCCGCCGCGAGCGCCGTCTCTTCAAACAAGCCGTTGCCCATATTACGAAAAAGCTGCTGCTCGCTGTTGTCGTTGGCGACGAAAACGTCAGTCCAGCCGTCATCATCGAAATCCGCGAACGCAACGCCGAGCGCCTTGCCTTTCGACCGCGCGATGACGGATTTTTCGCTCGCGTCTTCAAATGTTCCGTCCGCTTTTTGATGAAGCAAAACCGAAGTAGTCGGTTTGAAATTGTCGGGATGACAAACCGCGCGATAACCGGGACGCGCGTCGCCGCAAAACATTTTACCGACTTCAAAATCCCAAATCGCGTAACGCGTGATAAAAATATCAAGGCGCCCGTCGCGGTCGTAATCGAAAAATCCCGCGCTCGCCGCCCAACCGTCAACGCTTATGCCGAGTTTTTTACCAACATCGGAAAAAGTTCCGCCGCCGTTATTTTTATACAAAGTCGCGCCGCCGTAACGCGTCACCAACAAATCTTTAAAGCCGTCGCGGTCGTAATCGCCGACCGCCGCGCCGAACGAATAACCTTCGCCTTTCAAACCCGCTTTTTCGGTCACGTCTTCAAACGTGCCGTCCGTTTTTTGCCGGTAAAGACGATTCCAAAATTTCGCATCGCGTTTTTCCGGCATTTTCTCTTTCGGCATATTTTCTAAAAGTTCCGCGCCGTTCGTGAAAAATATGTCGAGTCGCCCGTCATTATCGAAATCGAACAAAGCAACGCCCGCGCCCATCGTTTCGAGCAGATATTTCTGAGAAACCGGCGAAGCCGAATGTTTAAAGTTTATTCCGGTCTGCGCCGAAACATCGGTAAATGTAACCGGCGAAGGAAATTGCGGCGCGGTCGTCGCCGGACGCTTTATTTCTCCGGTCGCGTAGGTTTTTCCGGTCTGTGTCTGCCCGAAAAGCGGCGTGGCAAACAAAAGAAACGTCGAGAAAACTATGAAAACCGGAAATCTTTGAAGAACGCTCATTTGTGTTTGTTTTTTTTTGAAATAAACTCGCCTAACGCGTAATTTAATCCGCGATTTAATCCGCGCAAAACAAGCATACAAAATTTTCTCGATTTTCCGAATCCGTCAACACGTTCATTCATTTTGAAGCTGCGACCGGTTCGATTTTCGAGAATGCGGGTTTGTGCGTTATATTTAAACGGAAATTGAATTTATAAAAGACCGATTATTTAACAAATTGAATCAAAATTCTTCTGACATTCCGCCGCCGAAACTCATCACGACGCTGAGAAACTACAATCTGCTGCCCGCGATCATCTTTCTGCCGACGCGCCGCCGCTGCGACGAATCCGCGACTGAAGTCGCCGCCGACCGCTCGCAGCGCGCCGATTCGGTTAAAGAGAAAAAACGGCAGGAAATTTTCGATCAGTTCGCCGCCGATTTTCCCGAAATAAAAGCTCACAAACACCGCAAAATATTAATTCGCGGCGGCGTCGCGGCGCATCACGCCGGTCATATTCCGGCGTGGAAACTTTTAATCGAGAAAATGATGTCGAGCGGCTTGCTCAACGCGATTTTCGCAACTTCAACCGTCGCGGCGGGCGTTGATTTTCCGGCTCGAACCGTTGTTATAACCAACGCCGACACGCGCGGCAACGACGGCTGGCGACCGCTGCAGGCGTCGGAATTACAGCAAATGACCGGACGCGCGGGCAGACGAGGTAAAGATAACGTCGGTTTCGCGATTCTCGCGCCCGGACAATTTCAAAATCCGAAAAAAATCGCCGAGCTGCTGAAATCGCCGCCCGACGCGCTGACGAGTAAATTTCGTTCAACTTACACGAGCCTTTTGAATCTGCTCGACGCGTTCGGCAATTTCGCGCTTGTTCGAGAAATCGCCGAAAAAAGTTTCGCTTTTCGAGAAACTGCCGGACAAATCGATAAACTAAACAATCTGCGCGAAAAAACTTTGAAGCGTTTGCGCGAGCAGATAGAAAAAAGCGGCTTCGATTTTAGGGTCGAAGACGTGCGCGCGTTCGAGCGTCTGACGAGCGTGCGGCAGCGCCTTCAGGAAAAATTTCCGGCGACGCGCGGCGAAACCCGGCTGAAATGGCTCGAAGAAAATGTCGAAGCCGGACGCATCGTTACCAAAAGCCGCAACAGCAAGCGTCTTTTTCTGGTTTTGAGCGTGTTCGGCGAAAAAGTCGTCGTGATGCGCGACGACGGACAGGGCGCGACGCTTTCGCTCTCGCACATCGGACGCGTTTTCGCCAAAAAATATCCGGTCAAAGAGCAATCGCTCGATCTGGCGTTCGACGACATTGACGCCGGAAAAAATCCGCCGCTCGACGAACCGAAACCGGAGAATAGAAACGGCGAATCCGACGACGCGATTAAGATAATCAACGAAACGGTCGAAAAACTTCTGCCGGAAAATTTGAGCGAAGATCAGAAAAAACGTCACTTTCAATTTCTCTGGGAAATGTGGAACGATGTCGAATATCTGGAAAAATCAGAACGCGACATCGAATATTTGCGCAATGACATCTGGCTTCCGTTTGAGAATCGAGCGCGGGTTTTGAATCATTTCGGTTATCTTGATTTCGCCGGACAAAAAGTAACGCCGACCGGAAAATGGCTCGCCGACGTGCGCGTTGACCGACCGCTTTTAGTCGGCGAAGCATTGCGGCACAATGTTTTCGACAATCTCGAACCGCCGTTCGTCGCCGGTTTGATGGCGTCGCTCGCCGCCGATTCAGACCGCAATTACGGCGAAATTCATCTTTCGTATGATTTATCCGACGTTTTATCCGAGTTCGAACAATTGATCTATGCCGTTTCCGGCGTCGAATGGAAATACGGCGTGCAGCCGACCGAAGAAATTAATTACTCGGCGGCAGCGACCGCCGAAGCGTGGGCGAGCGGCGCGAGCTGGGCGGATTTGGTTTACGACACGAAAGCCGAAGAAGGTGACCTCGTTCGTTTGTTGTCGAGAACCGGCGAAGCGCTTTTGCAAGTCGCCAATCTCCGCGAATCAAATCCGAAAGCAGCGGCGATTGCGCGCGAAACCGCCGCATTGATGCTGCGCGAACCGATTCGGTAAAAGTTTTAGCCACGAACGACTACGAAAGCGCACAAAAAATTTGGAATAACTGTTTTTATTTATTCTTGAACTTTGTGATTTTCCGTATTCATTCGTGGATAATTTTTCTTTCTAAAAACCAAAACTCACACCAACGCGTCCGTTGCGTCCGAAAGTGCGAAAACCGTTTTCGTAATACTCGTCGTCGAGTAGGTTTTCAATCGTGCCGAAAACGCGCAGATTCATCGTTTCGTTTTTGATCGGAAAGGTGTATCCAGCCGTCAAATCAGCTTTGCGATTGCCGTCGAAGCGGTAAACGTATGTGCGAAAACTCGAATTGCTGAAAATCGGCGCGAGGTAATCGCTCGTCGCCAGAAAATCCAGATTAACCCACGCGCGTTTGAATCGCTGCGTCGCCGTCAGCGTGAATTGATTTTTCGGGATTCCCAAAGTTTCGATAATATTTGTTCCGGTTACCTGCGGCAGGCGCTGGTCGCTGTTCGTGAAAGTGTAGGAAGCGAAAACATCGGTCGAATCTGTGGCGCGAACTCGCCCGCTCAGTTCCGCGCCGCGCGCGATGCCGCCTTTCGTATTTAGATAACCGCCAAATGGTCGCGGAGTTTCGCCGATGTTGACAACAACATTTCCGTAACCGATTGTTTCAATCAATTTCGTATAAAAGTAAACCGCCGTTAATTTCGCGCGATTGGCGAACAAATTTTGTTCAATGCCGCCGTCGAAAGCGATGGTTTTTTCCGGCTTCAAAAACGGATCGCCGAGCGCGACGAAACTCGGCGTGCCGAAACTGCTGTAAAACGTGCCGAATCGCTCATAAAGTGACGGAACGCGATAGCCGTTGCCGACGTGAGCGCGAATTTTCGTTCCCGTTTTCTCGAAAAAATATGAAGCTGCGCCGTCGAAAGTATAAGCGTTCGGCGGATTTTCGAGCGTCAAATTCGAGTAAGGCGCGTTGTTTAAGCTTGCCTTCGGATTTCCGAGATTGAAAAACTGTGCGCGAAATCCGCCCGCGATTTGCAGACGATTACCAAAAAATTTCAGTAAATCCTGCACGTAAAAAGTATTGCTCGATTGAAAGGCTCGAGTAAAAAAATTGCCCGCGCCGCTCGGCGTAAAGCCGTCGTTGCCGTATTTTTCATGCTCAAACTCGTAACCGACAGTGATTTCGTTGGCGCGATTCGGCGTCCAGTTAAAATGTCCGTTGAGCGTTTGAATGGTGCCGTCAAAAAAGCTCGTCGAAGCGCTTTGAAAACCGACGCCGAGCGCGCCGTTATCGTTTTTGCGCGACGTTTTTAGACCTGAATAATATCCTTGAAAAACTAAATCTTCATTGATAATCTGAGTCAAAACCAACTGACCGTTGAAGAATTTCGATTTTTGAGAATTGTCCGGATCGTTTCGGTCGAAAAGGAAATTAACGCCCGGGTTCGCGTCAAGAATCGTCGCATTTGAATTTGGCAAAATGCCGAACGTATCGGGATTTGAATTGAGTCGCACATAAGCGTCCGAGACAAAAAATCGGGCTGAAATATTTGTCTTTTCAAACGGATTATATTCGATTCGGCTTTGAAAATTGGTGTTGTGAGCGTCGTCTTCGCCGTCAATTCCTTTTGCGTAAACCGTACGCGAAACGCCCAAATTGAACCCGAATTTGCCGTCTTCCGTGCCGTCAGACAAATTGCCGCGAAATCTTCCCAAACCGTAACCGCCGAACGCGCCGCCGATTTGCCCGTGAAGTCCGCTCGTTGGTTTCGGCGTTTGAAAATCAATCGTGCCGCCGATGGCGTTCGTGCCGTAAAGCGACGACCCGGAACCGCGCAAAACTTCGATTTTCGAGACGCTCGTCAACGTAAAATCCGACAAAAAAGCCGACGCGTCGCCGGTAATCGCCGACGCGTCGCGAAAACGAATGCCGTCAATCAAAATCGCCGTGTCCTGATTGCGAAGCCCGCGCGTTTTGATCGAAGCGGTTCTGCCGAATCCGCCCAATTGCTGCACGCGAAAACCGGGAATCGTCCGCAAAGTTTCTGCCAGAGCGAAATCGGCGCGGTCGCGCATTTCCTGCGCTTCGATGATGTTGACGGTTTTCGCAACTTCATCAATCGCCTGCGCCGTTCCCGAAGCGATAACGGTTACTTCGCCGTATCTGATATTGCTCGGCGTTTGAATTCCGGTCGTCAAATCCACGGTCAAAGTTTGGTTTTTCCCGATTTCGATTTCTTTTGAAATCAACGCGTTATTGCTTGCCTGCAAAACGCTGACGCGATATTTTCCGGCAGCGACATTTTCAAAAACATAAAATCCTTTCGCGTCGGTTTGGGTTTCGCGCGTTTGATCGTTTGCCGCAGTCAAAACGACTTTCGCGTTTATAACAGGCGTTTGCAAATCGGAAACAATGCCCGAAATCGTTCCGCCGCTTTGGGCGAAAATTCCCGCTGTCAAAAAACAAATTAAACTTAAAATTCTGATAAATCTCATATTTCTCCTTTTCCGCCCATCGCGGAAATTGGTTAAAGCCTAAACAAAACGGGCGAAGTTCCTGACTTATTCCGATTTTGGATTCTAGATTTCGGATTGAAGAAAATACGTTATCTTTTGCTCCTGAATCTTGAATTTTGAATCCGATTCACAGTTGCGTGGGCAGTCGCGGATTCGCGCCGCGTTCCCTCGCGTCGTTTGTTTTTCAATGGTTAATAAATTCAATACACGAATCACGTTTATCGAAAAAATGCTTTTAATTCATCATTCGAAATTTGAAACTCGTAATTGCTAATAAATCGTCGTTACTCTCCTTTTTCCGCTGAAAGGATTTTCGTCGAGCAAAACTCTGACGTTGAAAACTTTCGCCAGATTTTCTTCGGTTAAAACTTGATTCGGCTTGCCTTTCGCCGAAATTTCGCCATTGTGAACAAGCAAAATCTCGTCGGCAAATTCTGCCGCCAAATTCAAATCGTGCGTCACGAGAACAGCCGCTGCGCCGTTTTCCGCGCATCTTTGCTCGATAAGGCGAAACATCAGCGCCTGATGCGATAAGTCAAGATTCGCCGTCGGCTCGTCGAGCAAAAGAATTTCGGCTTCGGTTGCCAGCGCGCGCGATAAAACCGCTCTCTGCCGCTCGCCGCCCGAAAGCTGATTCATCAAACGCGTTTCGTAATTCGCTAAATCGCACTGCGCTAAACAATCAGCGACAATTCTCAAATCGTTTTCAGTTTCCCAGCCAAACGCCGCGCCGTGCGCGAAACGCCCGGAAAGCACGAATTCTAAAACCGACACGGGAAATTTAGTTTCCGTTTCCTGCGCGATAACGGCGATTTTTCTGGCGATTTCGCGGCGGGAAAAACTTGCAATCGGTTTTTTATCGAGTAAAATTTCGCCTTTCGCCACGGGCAAACCGCCGTTCAAAGATTTCAAAATCGTCGTTTTGCCCGCGCCGTTCGCGCCGAGCAAAGCGACAATTTTTCCTGAATCAAGCTGAAACGCAACATCGCGCACGACGGATTTCGCCGCGTAATTAATAGTGATGTTTCTGACTTCGAGCATGTTTTTCGCGGCTAATTTCTTCGCAATAAATAAATAAACATCGGCGCGCCGATCAGCGCTGTGATTGCGCCGACGGGCAATTCGCGCGGCGCTATCGCCGTTCGCGCCAGCGTATCAGCCGCCACGACGAAAATCGCTCCGGCAACAGCCGAAAACGGGACGACAAGCCGATTATCGCTGCCGACCGAAAGACGAATCAGATGCGGCACGATCAATCCGACGTAACCGACCGAACCGCTTGCCGCGACCGAAACGCCGACGAGCGCCGAGGCGGTCGCAAAGACAATAAGGCGAACTTTGTCCGTTTCGACGCCGAAATCGAAAGCGTCGCGCTCGCCGATCATCATTAAATTGAGCGCTCTAGCTTGCGAAGACAAAATAATCGTGCCGATGACGGCAACGATAAACGTCAAATAAAATCCGTTTTTCGTCGCCTGCGATAAATCGCCGAGCAGCCAAAACGTAAAACTTCTCAGTTTCGCGGCGTCGAGCAAAGTCGTTAGCAAAACGATGATTGACGAAAGAAAAGTCGTGACGATCACGCCCGAAAGCACCAGCCTTTCAACGTTCATCCCGGCACGCGATTTCGCCATTTGATAAACCGCAAAAGTCGCCAAACCAGCACCTGCAATCGCACAAACCGGACGCGCCGATTCAACCTGCGAAAAAAAGACGAAAGCGAGCATTGTTCCCAAAGCCGCGCCGTTTGAAACGCCTAATAAATAAGGCTCGGCGAGCGGATTTCGCAAAAGCGACTGCAAACTCGCGCCCGCAATCGCCAAACTCGCGCCGACGCACGCGCCGAGCAAAACGCGCGGCAAACGAATATCGAAAAGTATCGTCGTTTGAGCTTCGTTCAATTCAAAGAACTCAAGTTTCTCGCTGCCGAAATAAGTTGCTGCTGCAAGCGCGAGAAAAAGCAGCAAAAGCAGCAAACCGCCGAGACGCCGAGACGCAAAGTTTTTTGAATTCTTTTTATAATCTGCGTGCGTCTCCATTTATCTGCGATTACAATTTTTTCTCTTTTGCGTCTTTGCGGTAAAAATTAATTCAAATCTCGCGCAATCTGTTCGAGCGCATCAACGATTCGCGGCGCGGGACGCGAAATAATGTCGGCATTGACGCGAAAAACTTTGCCGTTTTTTACCGCGTCGGAATTGGCGAAAATGTCGTTCGGCTCGCGGTTGTCTTCGCTGTCCGATAAAATTATTGCCGACGGATTGAGCGCCGAAGCCGTTTCCTTGCTTAATTTCGGGTAAGCCGTCGGCACATTCTCGGTCGCCGATTCGCCGCCCGCGCGACGGATAATTTCCGTCAGAAAAGAATCTTTTCCGACGGTAAAAAGCGGTTCTTTCGAGATTTGGACAAAAACTTTGACGGGTTTGTTTTTAACGTTGCTTTCGACGGCGGAAATTCGTTTTCGCAAATCGGCAATCAGATTTTTGGCTCGCGCTTCGGTTCCGAAAATCGCGCCGAACTGCTCTAAATTATTTAAAACGCCGTCTAAATCGTTCGGATTCGTGATGAAAACGGCGATGTTTTGCTGTTCGAGAGTTTTGGTGAAAGTTTCGATTTGCGAAGCGGTCGAAACGAGAACGATTTGCGGATTGAGCGCGATAATCGTTTCCATATTCGGATTGATCGTGTCGCCGACTTTCGGAATTTTTTGTGCTTCGTCCGGAAAATTGCAGAACGATGTGACGCCGATTAATCGGTCGCCCGCGCCGACGGCGAAAACGCTTTCGGTTAAATTCGGCGCTAAAGAAACGGCGCGTTCGACGCGCGCGGGAATTTTGACGGTTCTGCCCAAATCGTCGGTCAGTTCTCGCGTCGTACTATTATTTTGCGAATACGGATTTTCGCTTTGACAGGCGGTGAAAAGCAACATCGACAGCCATAATAAAACGGAGAATTTCCCGCAAAGGCGCAATGGCTCGAAGTTAAAAATTTGATTTTTTCGTAAATATCTCAAAATAAAAAAGCTCTGTCTTTTTCGCTTGCAAAATCAAACGAGAAAAACAGAGCTTTTTTATAAAATCAACGAAATTTAAAAATAAACCTGTCAGTATCGAATGTCTTGACGCGAAACATTCTTTTCGGGCGAAACGCGTTCGAGGCAGGTTTCCAGACTTTTAGGATTCAAGATTCAAAATTTAAGATTCAAAATTAAAGAAAGTGTTTTCTTTAATTTTGAATCCTGAATCTTAAACCTCAAATCGCTCTCACTGTGGCGCGACCGTGCGGGCTTTCCACCCGACTTCCCCTTTTGCTTCGCTTCTTGAAAAAGCGAAACCTCGTGCGTTTTGGATTGAAAAAGAACCTGGTTTTAAACTGCGAGTTTACCGAAAACTCGTGAAAGGCAAGTTATCACGCTTCAAAAGAGAATGTCAAAGTCGCTTTAACTTGCGGATGATCTTAAAACCGGTACGTTTTTATAATTATAGAAAACTTTTTTCACTGCTCGAATCGTGTTGCAGTGAATTTCGACCGTATCGTTAATGTCAGCGGCATAACCGCCGGACATCACCGTCACAATCGGGACGTTTTTCGATTTGGCAAACTCCAAAACCGTTTCGTCTCTTTGCCGCAAACCTTCAAAACTCAATTTCAAGCGTCCGAGTTTGTCGTTTTCAAACGGGTCTGCGCCGCCGAGATAAAAAATAATGTCGGGTTGGTGCATAATGATACGCGGCAGCGCTTCGTTTAAAGTTTCGATGAACTCAAGGTCGCTGGTTCCGTCGGCGAGTTCGAGATCGAGATTCGATTTCTCTTTGAACAAAGGATAATTTTTAGCGCCATGCATCGAAAAAGTGAAAACCGACGGGTCGTTTTGGAAAATAAATGCCGTGCCGTTGCCTTGATGCACGTCGCAATCAACGATTAAAAACTTTTCTGCCAATTTTTCTCGCTGCAAAACGCGGATTGCCACCCCTACATCATTTAAAACACAGAAACCTTCGCCGCGATCCGGGAAAGCGTGATGCGTTCCGCCCGCCAAATTTGACGAAACGCCGTTTTTCAAAGCCGATTTCGCCGCATTGATTGTTCCCGAAGTCGCTAAAAAAGACCGCCGCACCAAACTTTTCGACCAAGGCAAACCGAGTTTGCGAATTTCCTGTCTGTTTAAAGTTCCCGCAATTAATCTTGAAATATAATCCGTCGTATGAACGAGAGAAACTTCTTCGATTGATGCCGGTTCGGGTTCGACGATTTCTTCGGGCGTCAAAGTTCGCTCTTTCAACAAAACGTCCTTGACCAATTCAAATTTCCGTATCGGAAAAACGTGATTTTCGCCGATATCCGCGTAATAATACGGCGAATAAAAGACTTTGTAATCGCTCATTTATTCAATGGTAAAGGATGAACGGAAAATCGCAAACGAACAAAATCTTCAATTCGCAATTCGTAATCTGAAATTCGTAATTTAAAAAGGAAGTGCGGCTCGTGTTTCGGGTAACTCGAGCCGCGTTTTTTTTGGCGGAAGGCTTAGCTGCGGGCAAAGCGGAACGGATAGGCAAAAGGCGGATATGGAACAGGGCAGGCAAATCTGTGTCGGCAAACGAACTCTCCGCGTTCGTTCAGTTCGTCGGCACGAGAACTTTTTCATTCGGGCGGCTCATGCCAATCTTTCGGGCTTCGCGCTCGATGGCGCGCGAGTCGCTTTTCAAACTATGAATCTCTTCCTGAAGCGCAAGATTTTCAGTCGTTAAAACTTCGGCTTGCATGGTCAATATTTCGTGCTGATTAATTTCCTGGCGCATTTCCGAAAAGGCGCGGAAATTAATCGTCAAGCAAAGCAGACAGGTTACGGAAGCAATGACGGCGAAAACAGCCCATTGCGGCGTCACGGTTTTCGCGCGATTGTTTTGCGGCATTTTGACCGCGTGCGGTTTTGTCCAAACCGTTTGTGAATTATCCCAGTAAGTAGCGACGACCTTGCTCAAGCAGCACCTCCAAATCTCGTGTGTTTTCGGTTTCGGCGTAAATTCTCACCATCGGTTCCGTGCCCGACGGACGCATCAGCATCCAGCTTCCGTCCGTGAAAATAAACTTCACGCCGTCCAATCTGTTTATTTTTTCAATCTTTCGCCCGTCAATCTCCGACGGTTCCCTTGCAAGTATATCCGGTAAACTCGCGGCGATTTCATCGGTTAACTTAACCCCGATTCTGCCGGATTCGAGTCGTCCGAGCCGATTTGTCAACTCATTTAACTGCTCGCTCAAACTTTTTCCGCGCGCGGCGACCGCTTCCGCCGCTAAAAGACAAGCTAAAATTCCATCTTTTTCCGGGTAATGCCCGCGAATCGAAAGCCCGGCGGATTCTTCTCCGCCCAAGATAATCTTGTCTTCATTTATCAATTCGCCAATATACTTAAATCCCACCGGCGTTTCGTGCAAAATCAATCCGCGTGATTCGGCGACCCGATCAATCAAATGCGATGTCGCTACCGAGCGCGCGACTCCGTTTGTCCAACCACGCGATTCCGCTAAATAATCCGTTAAAAGAGCGACCAGTTGATTCGGCGTAATAAATTCGCTGTTACTGTCAATAATGCCGAATCTGTCAGCATCGCCGTCGGTTGCCAACCCGAGCGTCAAACCTTTTGAGGCGACTGCCTCGCGCAATTCGTCAAGATGACTTTCGCCCGGTTCCGGCGAACGTCCGCCGAAAGTTACGTCGCGCCAATCATGAATCGTTTCAACTTCCAAACCGTGATCGCGCAAAATCTCGTCTAAATAACCGCGTCCGGTTCCCCACAAAGCGTCGTAGGCATATTTGCCTTCAGCGGCGGCGATAACATCGAAGCGTATCTTGGTTTTCAAATCGTCCAGGTAAGCCGGACGAGCGTCATAATTTTCAATCGAACCGCCATCCGCGTCTTGCGCATTCGTCGCATTTTGAATAAGCTCTTCGATTCGCCTCGTTATTTCCGGCAGCGCGGGCGCTCCGTCCGCAGTCGAAAACTTGATTCCCTGGTATTCAGGCGGATTGTGCGAAGCCGTAAAATTTATTCCACCGACGGCTTTTTCGCTGCGAATCGCGTGCGAAATGGTCGGCGTCGGCGTCGGCGTCGTGCAGAGCAAAACGCGAAAACCTTTTTGCTTGGCGATTTCTGCCGCGACGGACGCGAATTTTTCGCCCATAAATCGCGAATCGTGCCCGATAATCAATGTTTGAACATTTTGAGCATATTGTTCTTTCAAATAACTACAAATCGCTTCCGTTACGAGTCGGATGTTTTTGTATGTAAAATCATCGGCGATGATCGCTCTCCAGCCCGATGTTCCGAAACGTATAGACATATTTAATTCGCTAACCGAATTTTGAAATTTAATTCTCTTTTTTTTTATTTATCCTGATTCAACGCGGAATTTCTGTTGAACCTGATTCGTTCGATAACCAGTCGAACTATATTTCCCTTGAAGGTGAAAAAAAATTTAACACAATATTTTTTCATTGTAAAGAGTTTTTTATTGCGGTTAACTACAATGTTTGCAACGAGCTGCGCATTTTACTTCAAGTAACAGTTAAATCAACTGCTTAAAAGTATACAAAAGGTGAACCAAATTATTTTGAATCCAACAATTTGCCAGATATTGATCTTAATAAAAGTGGTTTTCCAATATATTGTTATTTTTAGGTTTTCCACAACTGTGAATATTTATTAAGCGTTATCTTAAACAGAAAATCATTATGCAATTATAACAAAGAAACCATCAAATTCTCATTGAACAATCTGTATCAAAATTTCAACTATATAACTATTCAGAAGTCGACCGCATCTTTATGACACACAATTAAAACCTTACTATTTATATACTTAAATAAAAACCAAGTTAATTAAGGATTTATAACAATTTGCGCGTATGGCATACATATTGCTATTAAAAAATTGACTATTAATTAAATTTATTCTGCTCTATTCATATATAAATCATATATAAACAAAAATTGCTTAAAAATAAGTTAAATTGAGAGCGGTTATATTACTCGGAGAAAATCTAGATATGAGACCTGTAAAACATTTTGAAAAAGGATTGACATACGTTGCCGGCGGTTTATTTAACGCTATCAAAGCCGTTAATCAATATAAACCGAATGCGTCGTTTACGCCGAAGTGGTCGGATAAACCATTGCTTAAATCGTGGCAAAAATCGAAACCGACGCTCGGTTTTCCGCGCATGACCGATTCGCTCTGCCCGAACTGCGTTATCGAAGCACGCGAAGAAATATTGAGCGGAAAGCGCGACGTTTCGACGCTGGTTAATGAAAAAGTCGGTGAAATCAAAGCCCAGATCATCGAACGCGACGGTCAAATCTGGATGATCAAAGATTGCCCGGAACACGGACATTTTGAAGATTTGATGGCGATTGACTCGAAGTTCCTTCAGCACATCGAAGCCAATTTTCCGGGACGCGACATTCAATCGCACAACGACGAAAAACTGCATAACCACGGCTCTTCGACGATTAAATACGGACGCGGCGCGGTGTTGACGGTTGATTTGACGAATCGTTGCAATATGATGTGCGACCCGTGTTTTATGGACGCCAATCAAGTCGGTTTCGTTCACGAACTTTCGATGGAGGACGTTAAAGAAATCCTCGACAACGCGATTTCGATTAAACCGCGTCGTCAGATGTCGGTTCAGTACTCGGGCGGCGAACCAACGCTTTCGCCGCATTTTCTCGAATCGGTTCGTTATGCTCGCAAAGTCGGATACAACTCGGTGCAAGCGGCGACCAATGGAATCGAATTCGCCAAATCGAAAGAATTCTGTCGCGAAGCTGCAGAAGCCGGGCTTCGTTTCGTTTATCTGCAGTTTGACGGAATCGGCAACGATGCCAACTCGCATCGTCAGATCGGCAACTTGTTTGACGTTAAGTTAAGAGCTATCAACAACTTGCACGAAGCCGGCGTTGATATTGTTCTCGTGACGACGCTCGTCAACGGCGTCAACAACGATCAGGTTGGAACGATTGTTCGCTTTGCTTTGGAAAATCCGAAAAAGATTTCATTTGTGTCATTTCAACCCGTTTCATTTACCGGGCGCGATGAGCACATCACTGAACAGCGCCGTTTGCAGCAGCGTTACACGCTTTCGCATCTGGCGCAGGACGTGCAGAAACAGGTCGGCATAACCGAACCGACGCGTGATTGGTTCCCGCTTTCATTAATGGGCGCGTTCGCTGATTTCGCCGATTTGGTTCACGGACCGGAAGCCGATTGGGGACAAGTTTCCTGCGGATGTCACCCGAACTGCGGCGTCGGAACGGCGGTAATGATTAACAAAGAAACCAAGGAAATGGCTCCCGTTCCTGAATTTCTCCACATCCCGAATCTCGTCGAAGATATGAAACATATCACCGATACGGCGCGCGGAAAGTGGTTCTCCAATCTGATGATGGGCTTGGCACTTTTGAAAAATTACAATCCGTATGGCGCGCCGGAAAGTCTGACGCTCGGAGGAATCTTTGCGAAATTCGATAAATCGTTCGGTTTGTCGGGCAAGGATTACGGAAAAGTTGACGGCACACGCACGGTCGAAGACATCGAGAAACGTCGCAAAGACCCTTGGAACTTCCTGTTTATCGCCGGAATGTGGTTTCAAGATTTGTTCAATTACGATTTCCGCCGCACAGAAATGTGTATCATTCCTTACGGAACGCAGGAAGGCGAAATTTCCTTCTGCGCGTATAATACGGGAATCGGCTGGAGAAACATTATCGAACATATGCACCAGAACGCGACTGTCGCGCAATGGTATAAAGAACACGGTCGCCACGAAGTTTTCGCGCGCGGCAAAGAAGTCGAACTCGGCGACCCGACGCACAATTTGATTTTGAACGAAGTTGACCTTTCGCGTCCGAACAAACCGGAGATGGAAGGACCGAAAACCGCCGCCGAAGAAATGCAAATGATGCGCAAACTTTACCAGCAGATGGTCATGGAGAAAAACCAGATCAAAGGCGAAAAGTTAGTGCAGATCGGCGGAATCAAGCGCGAGAAAAAAGACAAATCGGAAAACGCTTCGGCATAGTTTTTCGTTAAATTGAAAAAGCGGCGCGAATTAATAAAATTTTATTAATTCGCGCCGCTTTTTTGTTGGTCTCATTATATCAATCTTATTGATTACACAATTCGTTTCGCGATAAAATTTCGCACTTAAATTCAGGCAGAAATCAGATCAAAATACCGAATTCCAATCCAAACAAAATAATCTTTTATTTATTTTCTCGATTCGCGGTAAATATGCCCGAAAAACATTGATTTTTCGGATTGAATGAGTTATCAAATCTATCGGAAGGAAGTTCATAATGAAAAGATTTTTCTCACATGTCGCTCTTTGTTTCGCTTTGCTGCTCATCGGTTTTGTTATTTTTTCGCCTTACACGCGCGCGGAAAACAATCTGCTCGACAATCTTTTAAATTTGCCTGCGCCGCCGCCGCCGAACCCGTTTTTTGAAAGCCGACGCGCAATCCGCGCTGAAAAATTATACGACAAGAATAATCCGCCGAAAGACGACGCGCCGATTGAAGAACTGCTCGATTTTTGGCAGGCGCAAAGCGCCGGTTATACCGAATTGGGTTATAACATCAAGCCTTCGGAAAAATCTCTGGCGAGAATTCTCGACGAAATCGCGCAAAAACCCGAAACGCTTTCAAATTTTCTCAATGTCATGCCGGAAAACCGCGAGACAGCCGAATTCGTCAAGCGTTTATATGACAACGAATTTGCCGCCGGCGAGAAATATGAAAAGTATCACAAACAACAAATCAAACAATGGCTGACTTTTCACAGCGATTATTACAGCGACGAACTTGCGCGAATGGCTCAGAAAGCCGCGGACGAGAACGAATACGTGACGCATCAAAACGAATTGCTCGCGCTGGCGCGGGTTGATTTTGAAAAGGCGCGCCCGATTCTCGAACGTCTTTACAATGACCGAAACCAACGCGTTGCTCCGGTTTTAGCGCGTTGGGCTTTTTACCGGCACGCGCTCGCCGAAGAATCTTCGAGCGACATCGAAAAATACCGAGACGAATTGAAAGCCGTTGTCGAAGACAAATCGGCGACTGCTGGAATGCGCGATTTAGCACTTGACGCTCTCGTCAAAGAAAAAGATTGGGACGGGCGCGACGATTGGTATTTTTCGTTGCTCGGCGATGAAACGCTGCACGATTTGCGCGTCAACGGGCAAAGCTACACCGGACTGACGACGATTCTTTATTACGCGCCGCCGGAAAAATACCTTGCGAAAATGCTTGAACTGGTCAACAGCGAAAATCCGGCAGTACGCGGCGCGGCGATTCGCAATCTGCTGTTTTTTTTGAACAAAGACAACGTCGACGTTGCCAGAGCGCTGTTGCCTTGGCTGGAAAATCCGAAGTGGGCGAAAGAAGCGGCAGGCGGCGAACGTCAGCGCTTGGTTCAAATTCTTCAACAGTTTCAATTGCCCGAAAGCGTTCCCGGATTGATCGCTGTTTTAAACGAAAGAGCGCTGAACGAAACAGCTTCCCGCAATAATCCTTGGGCAATGAGCGGCAACACAAACGCCAATGTGGCAGTCGTATCAAACGGAATTTATTCGGAAGAAATATACCCGTACCGCGGTTCGGCGATAAGCGCTCTAGCCACGCAGAAAGACCCACGGGCGATTTCGCCGCTGCGCGCCGTTTTACCGGAACTTGTCGAGTATGAACGCGGCAACGCCGTTCGCGCTCTGCTGATGTGCGGAGGTTTTACGATTGCCGAGCAAGTCGAAGCGCTCGAATCAATCGCCGAAAACGTTAAGACCGAAACGGAAAAATTGGCGAGCGAGTCAAATACGGCGATGTCGGCGGATAGGATGACGAATTCAATGTCCGATGAAGACGAAGATTACAGCGAAGAAAACTCGGAAAGCGTTTCTCGGGTTGAAATGACAATCGCTAATACGATGATGACGAATCATTCGTATTCGACGACGCAAAAACCTTTCAATCCGTCCGACATTAAACCGATTTTAGCGATTAACCTTGTTAATACGCCCGAACCGGGCGAAGAACTCGTGTTCGCCGTCGCCGACCGGATCGACGTTTTGGATAAAAAAAACCCGCCGCTGGCAAACGCTCTGCGGAAAATTATGTACAGTTGGCGCGGAGCGGCGATCAATTCGCTTTTGCTGAAAGATTTGAAAAACAAACGGGCGGATGCCGATGCGGTCGTTAAACTTTTATCTTTGCGAAAGAATTTGCGCGAAAAACAATCGAACGAAATTTTCGAAGCGCGCGGCGGAAATGAAACGGCTTACGGCATTTCCGCTTGTCTTTTGGAAGACGGCGGCGAATACGATTTGATTTTGACAAATGGCACAAACGAAGCAAAAACGGCAATGCTCGCCTGCGCGCGTTTGATTCGTGGTAATCTGCCCGTGCGCAAAGTTGCGGAAAATCTGCAGAGCCCCGATAAAACGCTCGCGCTCGCGTCCGAACGTTATCTCGAAACTGAAGATTCAATTGAAGCGCGACGAATCGTTTTGGCGCTTCACCCGAACGAAGCGAAAATTCTCGGCGCGACTACGTTTTTTGAAACAAACGGCGCGTCGAATGTCCGCCCGGAATTTCTCTACGAACTTTTAACGAGCGTCAGCGAATCCGCGTCGTTCGAGTCGTTTATTTATTCGCCCTACGCGGAGAATATGCGACGAAGCGAAAAAAGATTGCAAAAGGAAGTGCGGGGAAACGCCGAGCTTTCGGGCGTTTACTCTTACGATGGAAACCACATCCGTATTTATCAGGATAAAGCGGTTTTCAGTTGGGACGACAACGTTTCGCGCTATCGTGAGCGCGCGCTGCAAAAAGAAGAATTAGACAATTTCAAAAACTTTCTCGCCTCGCGTCGCGCCGATGAATTTGCGCCGTTTCTTTCGCCGTGCGAAGGCTGTCAGGCAAAACAGCTTTTGATGCTCGGACGCGGCGGCGGTCGGCGCGTTTTTTTGAAAAGCGAGCGCGCGCCGGAATTTTTCGCCGAACTCGACCGGACTTTCGCTGTATTGCGCCAGACGCCCGCGAAACTGCGTTACGGCATGGAAAAAACCATCGCCGGACTCGAAATTTTATTTGCCGACGAAAATTTGCACGCGCGGACGGTCTGGAAAAATGGCGGCGATTTGCGCCTTTTGATTGACGACCAATCATTGCGCGAACAAATTAACCGGGAGTTGGAAAAACAGAATGAAGCCGACGAGCAAGTCGAAGAACCGGATTACGAAAAAATCGAGCGTATCCGCGAGCAGCGCCGCGAGAAAAAAGAATACGACAGTTTTTCGTGGCGCAGTCTGGCTAATGACAAACTCGGCGGATTAATCGCCCAGCCGCCGTCAGTCGAATTTCTGCCCGCGCGAGATGCTTTAGTGGTCAAAACCGACGGCGAACAATGGAAAGCGCGCGCGGCAAACTTCGAGATGAGAGCCGACGAAGAAGGTTTGTATAAAATAACGCGCGGGCAAATCGTGAAAATTCGCGAAGGTTATTACGACAGTCCGGTCATCACGCCTGACGGACGATGGGCGGTCGCTACAAAATATGACGAACGACCGAGTTTGGTGCGCGTCAATCTGGCAACCGGCAAAGAATTTGAAGTCAAAACAGGCGATTACCCATTAAGCGAAGCCGTCGTTTTTGTTCCGTCAGTCAATAAAACTTTAATTTTTGCCGGTTATTATAACGACGAACACGATTCTTCGGCGGTTAGAGTCGGAGATTATTTTCTGCTCGACGCCGCGACCGGAACGATGCAGAAAGCGAAAGGCGAATTTCGACCGCTCGTTCAGCAAACTTTTCGACCGCTTCAACCCGCGGCTAACGCCGGAGAATTCTGGGCTGCCGTTCCGAATATTAAACGAAACCAAACCGTTTTCGGCGCTTACGACGCAAAAACTTTTACATTTAAACCGCTCGTTACTATTCCGCAAATTAATTTCGACAGTATGGCGATGTGGTTTGACGCGGCGGAGAAAAAACTTTACTTCATTTATGAAGGTCATTTGCTCGCGCTGCCGGTAAAATAGTTTTCGGTTTTTAATTTTAGGTTGAAAAATTACAAGAGCATTCTATGATTCGCCCCGAAAAGCTGAAATTAATTCCCTGTTTGCGTTCGAACGCAAAAAAGTGTTTAATATTTGTTTGCTGTCAGAGGCAAAAATCTACGCCTGAAAGGGGGTGAAAACGAAAATGGCTTCTATCAATGTAAATAATAACGAATCAATCGAAAGCGCGCTACGCCGGTTCAAACGCAAGGTAATCAGCGAAGAAATCATCAAGGATTTGAAAAAACACGCTCATTTCATTCCGCCCGGACAAAAAGCGAAGCTCAAATCGGCAAACGCCCGCAAGCGTAACCGACGACGTTTCCGTCAGGCGCGACCGATGAACAACATGAACAATAACCAGCAAAGACCTAACAATCAAAACAACAACAGATAATTGTGATTGATTAAGTTCTTTTTGATGCGCCGAACCTGACGAAAACATTCGTCTTCGGCGCATCATTTTATTTTTACGCAGTTATTTTCACATTTTTTTTCGAGAGAAGTATTTTTGATAAATAGATTTTTATAATGAACGGGCAAAAAACTCGCATTTTAATCACCAATGACGACGGCTACCATTCCGAAGGCATTATCGCGCTCGAAAACGCGCTGTCGGAAATCGCCGATGTTTACGTCGTCGCGCCCGCGTCGGAAATGAGCGGCGCGTCGCACAGTTTAACGCTCGCGCGACCGCTGAGAATTCGCCAGATTGACGCTCGTCACTGGACGGTTGACGGAACGCCGACCGACTGCGTAACGCTTGCCTTGAATCGCATTTTAAATGCTGACGAGCGCCCGGCGATTTGTGTTTCCGGGATCAATCACGGCGCGAACTTGGGCGATGACGCGACATATTCCGGCACGGTCGCGGGCGCGATGGAATCAACGATTCTCGGTGTTCCCGGCTTGGCGTTCAGCCTTGTCGCCAATCGAAGTCACGATTTTACCGAGTCGGCGAAAGTCGCCCGCGAATTGACCGAAAAAGCATTACACGAAGGATTGCCGCCGAACACGCTTTTGAATATTAACGTCCCGAAAGGCGTACCGAAAGGTTTTCGCATCACGAAACAAGGTTTCAAAAACGCGCGCCCCGTTATTTCCGAACACATTGACCCGCGCGGCAAGCCGTATTACTGGATCGGCGAAGTGCGCGACGGCTTTCATCTCGACGACGACGGCGGCACGGATTTTGAGGCGATTGACGGAGGTTTCGTTTCGGTTACTCCGATGCGCAGCGATTTAACTAACTACGCCGCGATTGAAATACTGCAAAGTTGGGAGAAGGAAAGTTAACAGAAAGTTGCAGATAGTTCCAGAAAGTCCCAGAAAGTAAAAGACAGTTTGTTTTTTTCTTCAAACTATCTGGAACTATCTGTCAACTTCCCGCAACTTTCTGTTAACTTTTAAGCAAGATGGACGAGTATCAGATTCCGCGCGAGCGCATGATCGAGCGTTTGCGCGAACATTATAAAATTCACGACGAAAAGGTTTTGGGAGTTATGAGAAAACTTCCGCGTCATTTGTTTGTGCCCGAAGCGTTAAAAGCGCAGGCTTACAAAGACAACGCGCTGCCGATTGCCGCCAATCAAACGATTTCGCAGCCGTTTATCGTTGCGCGAATGACCGAACTTTTAGAAGTAACCGAACGAAGCCGCGTTTTGGAAATCGGCGCGGGTTCCGGTTATCAAACGGCAATTTTAGCGACGCTCGCCGGACGAGTTTACGCGATTGAACGAATCGAGACACTGGCGAAAGAAGCGCACGAACGACTTCACAGACTCGGTTTTCAAAACGTCGTTTTGCGCTGCGCCGACGGCACGCACGGATGGGAAACTTACGCGCCGTTCGACGGAATTTTAGTCGCAGCCGGCGGTCCTGTCGTTCCCGAACCGCTTTTGAAACAACTAAAAATCGGCGGTCGTCTAGTCATCCCGATTGGACAAGATACGAAAACGCAGAATTTAATTCGCATCACGCGCAACGAAAAAGGCTTCGGGCGCGAAGATTTCGGCGCGTGCGCGTTCGTTCCTTTGATCGGCGAACACGGCTGGCAAAACAATTAAGATTTTGCCTACGAAACACAAAAAAAACGAAGTAAAGATTTTTTTTTGATTTTCTTTTATTTTTTGTACGTTTCGTGTGTTTCGCGGGCAAAATCCTAAGTTTTTAAGGTTAGTTTTTTAAGAACTTTCCCGCTTTAGTTTCAACTCGCGCGCTTTTACTGTTAAAATTTTCATTTCGCGCCGCTTGCGCCGCCACAAAATTATGCAGTCAATATTGGATTTTCTTCATCAAGTCAAGGATTTTCTCAATCCGAAGATTATGATTGACAGTTTGCTCGACATGTTCGGCATTTACGTTTACGTCGCGCTGTTTTTAATCGTTTTCGCCGAAACCGGCTTGGCAATCGGATTTTTTCTGCCCGGCGATTCCCTGCTCGTCGTCGCCGGACTTTTCGCCGCGGCTGGAAAAATGAATCTCGCCGTCTTGATGATCACGCTTTTCGTCGCTGCCGTCCTCGGCGACGCGGTCGGTTATCTGACCGGCAAAAAGATGGGCGAAACGCTTTTCACGCGTCCGAAATCCAGAGTTTTCAATCCGAAACACATTCAAAAAGCCCACGCTTTTTACGAAAAACACGGCGGCAAAACCATCGTCATCGCTCGATTCGTTCCCATCGTCCGCACGTTCGCCCCGATTGTCGCGGGCGCGGCACAGATGCCGTATCGCCAATTTCTGCTTTACAACATTTTCGGCGGGCTTTTCTGGGTCGTTAGTATGCTACTCGCCGGATATTTTCTCGGCGGCGTTGTCGAGCAACTTGCGCGCAGCGTGTTCGGCATCGAAAATTTCCTGCTCGAAGATCATATTGACAAAGTAGTCATCATCGTCGTTCTGCTCTCGATACTGCCGATCATCTTTGAATACGTCAAAGCGCGGCGCGAGCGAAAACTGGAAATGGCGAACGCCGTCGCCGAACCGAAAGCGTAATCCGGTTTGACTAAACGCCGACACTAACATAATATTATTTCTTGACTTATCGGGGCGTGGCTCAGCCTGGTAGAGCGCACCGTTCGGGACGGTGAGGTCGGATGTTCAAATCATCTCGCCCCGACCATTTTACAAAAAGAAAAAAGCGACTTAGAAAAGTCGCTTTTTTCTTTTGTTATCAATGTTGTTTAGAGAATCCTTTTCATTATTAATCAAATTTCAAACCGATGCGTGTTCACTGATTTTGATTCATAAAGCAAATTTGACAACAAAGAAGATTGGTAAATGAATTCGGGACAATGAAATCCATTTACCAATCCTTGTTTTGCGGCTGGAGGCTGACCGCAAAAATTTGCTTTATAAGCCGGGCATTTTTTTGGCGACGTAATCCTGCACGTCTTTGAGCGCCTGATCGTTGTTCAAACCTTTTTTGCGGAGTTTGATGTAGCGGCGGCGGATTTTGAAGTTCATCCAGTCGAGATTCGGGTCGCCGCCGTAACGATTGACGAAATTTTTGTATTTATTTTTCATCATCATCCAGTTCAGCCCTGATAATTTCACGTCGATTTGATTGATTCCTTCGTCAACGCCGCGCTTGAAACACATTTTGGCGTGATTCCAAACGGTTTCCGGCGGCGAAGGAAGCGGCGGAACGAGTTTTTGTATTTCGATTTCTAAATGAGAACGAAATTCGTTCGCCCACCAAACATCCACATTAAAGAGCGTTTCGACTGCTGCGGAAGGCGCGAGAACTATTTGCTGCTTTCCGAATTGCTGCTGCTGCATCGGGCTGGCTGCTTGCGTGGAACCGAATTTCACAATATCGTTGGTTGCCCAGTTTTTCGCATTCAGAGCGCTGCCGTCCGGCGTAAAATAAATTCCCAGCTGATGATCGGTAACGATTGAATTGAAATCCGTGAGAATAGTGGTCGTGTCAATCGAGCAAAGCGTCCCGTCCTTTTTGAAAATAATGTTGCCGGTATTCAGTTTGCTCAAACGGTCGCCGTTGCCGATGAGAGCGTCAGCGGCGAAGAGCTTGCCGAGATTGGTCATCAAATCCGTATTCAAAAGCATCAGCGCCAAGCCGCTCTGCTCGCGGTATTCGTCGCCGAATTCTTTGATGCCCGTCTGCGTTTCTTGAATCAAAAAAGCGTCGGCGCGGTCGTAATGCTGAAAAACCTGCTGCCAGCGCGCTTTCACATTTGCGTCGGTTTCGCGGTCGCGGAACATTTTCAAAGTTAAAACCAGACCGCTGCCGCTCGGCGAACGGCGCGGAATCGGCTTGCTGTTCGGCGAGACCGCGCCGCTGATTTTCGACAGCAGATGCTCGGCGAATTTCGTCGGCGCGGCTGAACCTTGAATCGGTTTGATGACGAACGCCGCGTGGCTCGGATTCTGTACGTTCTGGCGCGAATACGCCATTCCTGCCCAGACGAAAATCACGCCGACCGCGCCGCCCGACGAAGGTCGGCAGTTAACGACCTGCTGCGTCCATTTATTGTTGTCCCATTTATCAATATCTTTCGGTATCTTGCTCATTTTCTACGCTCCTCGATTAAATCAATAAATATTTTCGGAGAAAATTCATTCGCGTTAAATTATGCGATTTTCGTAAACTTTGTCCGTCTATTTAACTAATCGGAAAGAATCACTGAAAACGCTCACGAGCGAAAAAAAATTTGCATTTATCTCGCCGGGCAATTATTTTGGTATATTCAGTTTGAAATCTTCATTGCTCGACTTTTGATTTTCAATGGCTCAAATCGAAAACATCACGCAAATCCTGCAAAATTGGAGCGAAGGCGACCGCGATTCGATTGACGAACTGATTCCGCTGGTTTATCAGGAGCTTCATCGACTCGCGCATCGCGCATTAGTAAAAAATTCCGGCGACGAAAACGTGCAGACGACCGCGCTCGTTCATGAGGCGTATCTGCGTCTGGTTGACGTGAAAGAAATCAACTGGCAAAACCGCGTTCATTTCTACGCTGTTTCGGCGAATTTAATGAGAAATATACTCGTTGATTTCGCCCGTGCCCGTCTCAGTCAAAAACGCGGCGGCGACGCGGCGCACGTCGAATTGGACGAAGCGCTCAATTTTTCGGCAGGCAAAAGCGGCGATTTAGTGGCGCTTGACGAAGTTCTTAAAGAATTGGCAAAGTTAAGCGAACGGCAAAGCCGCGTCGTCGAGTTGAAATTTTTCGGCGGTTTGAACGAAGATGAAATAGCCGAAGTGCTGAAAATTTCCCCAGCTACCATCAGGCGCGACTGGCAGGTCGCGCGCGCGTGGCTTTACCGCGAACTGGCGCGGCAATAACCAACGCCTGTAAATTGTAAAAATGAATCCTGAGCGCTATCAAAAAATCTGCGACATTTTTGCCGAAGCGAGCGAAATCGCGCCGGAAAATCGCGCGGCTTTTCTCGATGAAAAATGCGGCGACGATAAAGATTTGCTGTCGGAAGTCGAGTCCTTGCTCGCGTCCGACAAAGAATCCGGCGATTTTATCGAAGCGCCCGCGCTCGAAGTCGCGGCGGAAATCCTGGCGGATGAAAAAGCGAACACGAAAATCGGACTTGAAATCGGACATTATCAAATAATTTCCCTGCTCGGCGCGGGCGGAATGGGCGAAGTCTGGCTCGCCGAAGACGTGCGGCTCAAACGGCGCATCGCGCTCAAATTGATTTCCGATATTCACAAAAACGATTCGCTGCTGCGTTTCGAGCAGGAAGCCGAAGCCGCGAGCGCGCTCAATCATCCGAATATCATCACGATTTTCGACATCGGGCAAAGCGCGGGTTTTCAATTTATCGCCACCGAATATATCAACGGGAAAACTCTGCGCCGCTTGATTCGGGAAAAATCTCCCACGGTTAAAGAATCCGTCGAGATTGCCGCTCAAATATGCGCCGCGCTCGTCGCCGCACATTCCGCCGGAATTATTCATCGCGACATCAAGCCGGAAAATATCATGGTGCGCGAAGACGGTCTGGTCAAAGTTCTTGATTTCGGTCTGGCGCGTTTCAGCGCCAAAAACACTTCCAATCCGGACGCGAAATTTATTACGAAACCGGGAATGATTATGGGAACGGTGACGTATATGTCGCCCGAACAGGCGCGCGCTCTGCCGGTTGACGAGCGGACGGATATTTTTTCCCTCGGCATCGTTTTACACGAAATGCTGACCGGCAAACAGCCGTTTGAAGGCGCGAACGAAATCGAAGTGCTGGCGGCGATTCTCGAACGCCCGCCGCGCGAATTAGACGCGAAGCTGCCGGACGCGGTGAAAAATATCGTTGCCAAAGCTCTCAATAAAAATCATCTTGAACGTCCGACGGCGGAAGAAATGTTAAATGAGCTACGCTCCGTTCAGCGCAATCTTGAGATTTCCACTGAAGCCGTCAACCGCTACGCGACGGACAATCTGCACAATCTGGAAACCGTTCAAATGATGGCAGTTACCGGAAACAATAACGGTTCGCCGACCGGACGCGCCGCTTTTTCGACTTCAGCGAAATCGTTTGTCCGGTCGCCGCGCGGCAGCAAAATCGCCGCCGCATTCAGCGTTTTATTAACGGCAATCATCGGCATCGCGGTTTATCAATTGTGGATTAAAAGCCAAGCGCCCGCCGTTTTGAACGAAGCCGACAAACTACTCGTCGCGGAATTTGAAAACAAAACCGGCGACGAAGAATTCGACAACATTTTTCGCCAGCCGCTCGCCGTCGGTCTCGCTCAATCACCGTTCATCAGCCTCGTTCCCGACGGACAGATCCGTCAGACGCTCAAACAAATGGAAAAACCGCCGGGCGAACCGCTGACTTATGAAATCGCCAGAGAAATCTGCCAGCGGCGCGGCGTCAAAGCCTTTTTAAAGGGCTCGATTGAAAATTACGGCGTCAAATATCTCGTGACGCTCGAAGCGTTCAACGCCGAAACAGGCGAATCGGTCGCGCGCGAGCAAATTGAGTCAGCCAACAAGGAAACCGTCATTGATTCGCTCGACGAAGCGACCGACGAAATGCGCGAAAAACTCGGCGAATCGCTCGCTTCGATCAAGCGTTTCGACCAGCCGCTCAAAACATCGACGACCGCTTCGCTCGAAGCATTGAAAGCGTATTCACTGGCGACGAAAAATCTGTCGGACGGCAAATTGGATGACGGCATTACTTTGCTTAAACAAGCCGTCGAAATTGATCCGAATTACGCGAGCGCTTACGCGTCGCTCGCGGCGGCTTACAGCAACAAACAACAAATGAGCGCCGCCGCCGAATTCGCCGCAAAAGCCTTCGCTTTGCGCGACCGGATGACCGAGCGCGACAAACAGAAAATCACCGGATTTTATTACGTTTTCGTCACCGGCGAAATCGAAAAAGACATCGAAAACCTCGAGGTCGTCAAACAAATGTTCCCGCGTGACAGCACGATTCCGCTCAATTTGGGCGCAAGTTACATCGAACTCGGAAAATTCGCGAAAGCCGAAGAAAACGCGCGTCTGGCGATTAATCTCGAACCGACTTTGTTTTTCCCGTATTCCAATCTCGGCAAATATCTGAGCCGGCAAAGCCGTTTCGCCGAGTCGAAAGCAGTTTACGAAGACGCGCTCAATCGCGGCTTTGAAAGCGAGCAAATCAATTCCGGTTTATTTACGGCGGCATTCGCGCTCGGCGACGAAGCCGGAATGCAGCAGCAGTTGAAAATTCTCGAAGAAGGGAAAAACAAAGACGCCGTTTTCAGATTGAAAGGAAACGCCGCAATTTTTTCCGGCAAAGCGAGCGAATACGAAAAACTGATCAATCAATTCGTCGCCGAAAACGAAAAAGACGCGGCTGATTTAGCCGCCGATTATGCCGTTCAAGCGGCTGTTAACCTCGCCGCGCTCGACAAATGCGCGAATGCGACCAATTGGGCGAATCGCGCTTTAAAGCTCGACCGCGGGCAGCCAACGCTGACCGACGCTACTTTCGCTCTTGCTCTTTGCGGCGGTCAAACCGAGCCGCTGATTGCCGAATTAAAAGATCGATTTCCGAGAAACACGGTCGTCAACAGCATTTGGCTGCCGGTTATTCGCGCCGCGACGGAAATGGAAACCGCGCCGGACAGAGCTTTGGAAGCGCTCGAAATCAACCGCCAATTTGAAGGCGCGACTTATTTCTGGGACAACTATCTGCGCGGAAAAATTTACGCTCGACTCGGGCAAAACGATTCAGCAGCGTCGGAGTTTCAAAAAATCACAGAAAATCGCGGCTGGTCGGTGCATTCGCCGCTGTTCGCGCTCGCGCATTTGGAACTGGCGCGCGTTTACAAACTCGAAAACGACGCGGCAAATGCCGAAAAATATTCCGCGCGTTTTGCCGATTTGTGGAAAAACGCCGATAAAAATTTGTCTTTGGTAAAAGAATCCGCTGAAAAAGCGTTTTTATCCGAAATTTTTTAATCAGGCAAGATTCTAATGTCATAAACGATTTTATTTCTTCTATTTACAAAAGGAACACAAACCACAATGATTTTTCAATTCAAAGAATATTTTTCAATTTTCGTTATACTTTTATGTGTCGCTGTTTTCAACGGCTGCGCTTCAAACAACAATCAGACAAACGCTGCTAAGAACGCGCCAGTAAACGCCCCGGCAAACGTCCAAACAAACGCGCAATCAGGTGGCAAAGCGCCCGCTCGCGTTGAAATAAAAGACGGCGATAAAATCGGCGTCGCCGAATGCGACGAATATCTTGCCAAATACGAAGCGTGCGCCAATAAAGTGCCCGAACCGGGACGCGGCGCGATGATCGCTTCGATTAAACAACTGAAAAATTCGTGGATTACAATCGCCGTCAACCCGGAAACCAGAACAAGTTTGGTTGCCGAATGTAAGAAAAATCAAGAAGAAACCAAGCAAAACATGAGCACGTATGCCTGCGCGTGGTAAATTTGTTTTTTATCGCTTTCACACCGTTCGGTAAAATAGAATTGACTTTCAAGCAAAAAAATCAATAAATAATCTGCGGCGGATTAATTTTCGTTTTCCGTATTTTCGCTTTTTTTGCATTCGTTTTCACGTTCTTTTTGCTTTCGACGAGCCGATGTCAATTTTAATTGCCGAAGACAACAACGCGCAGCGGCGCTATCTTTCCGAACTGCTCGCCCGCGAATTCGCCGCGCACGCGCCGGTTATCGAGGCGGAAAACGGCGCGGCGGCAATTAGTCTGACGCTCGAACATCGCCCGACGCTGTGCATTTTCGATATTCAAATGCCGCAAATGTCCGGCGTCAAAGCGGCGCGGGCAATCTGGCGCGAATTTCCCGCTGCTCGCATCGTTTTCTGGACGCAGTTTCCGCACGAAATTTACATCAACGAAATCCGCAAAATCGTCCGCTCGGTCGAGCCGCAGCCGACTTACGGATTCATCCACAAAAACAACGCCGAGCCGAAATTTCTGCGCTTCGTCGCCGCCGTTTTGGAAGACGGCGCGGATATGATCGATCCGGCGTTCAAAGATTCTTTTCAGCGCCCGCTTCTGACAGAATTTGAATCCGAAGCGCTGCGATTTCTCGCGCTCGGCTTGTCGAATTGGGCGATTGCCCGCAAATGCAGTTTGAGCCAGCGCGGCGTCGAAAGCCGTCTGGCGACGCTTTACGAAAAGCTTTTCCCGGACAGTTCAGCCGGAACTGAACACGAATCTTACGACAAACTCGTTTACAATCCGCGCACGCGCGCTTTCTTTGAAGCCTTGAAACGCGGCTTAATCAATTCCGACGAGCTTGAAAAATCCGAAACCGAACTCGCCGAATGGCTGGAGCGCGACCGCAGCCGGTTCACCCAGAACAAAAATTAATCGCAGATTTTACAGACGAAAGCAGATGAAAGAAAGATTTTCAGCATTAAATTTTCATATTCTTTCGTCTCGGCTCGCGGCGCAATCTTTCATCTTTTTATTATTTTTTTGCTCGTTCGTCCAATCTCAAGAAATCGCTGCGCCGCAAAATTTTCATCAATGGGGCGCGGTGACGATTTTCAACGGTTTGCCGTCGGACAACGTGCGCGCCATCGCGCAAACGCCGGACGGCATTTTGTGGTTCGGCACTGAAAACGGTTTGGCGCGATTTGACGGGCGACGCGTGCAAACCGAAACGCGGCTGGAATCGAACAAAATTCTCGCTCTCGAAGGCGGCGGCGAAATGTGGATCGGAACCGATACGGGCGCGGCGCGATTTGAAAACGGCAAATTTCACTTGATCGAAGAGACGCGCGGCAAAGCGATAACAACGATTTTGCCGGGCGAAACGACGATTTTAATCAGCAGCGACGCGGTTTTTGCCGCGAGTCGCAACCCGAATAATTCACTCGAAACCGTTAATTTAATCAATCGCCCACTCGAATTTTCAGCCGCCGAAAGAATCGGCGAAAACGTGTTGTTCGGCTCGCGCGGACGCGGATTGATTGTTCAAAACGGGACGGAAGCGCAGGAATTAATGAGCCGCCCGCGCCCGTTTTTCATTAACGTTCTTGAAAGAGATTCAAGCGGCGCTTTGTGGATCGGCGCGAAAGCCGACAATTCAACGAGCGGGCTTTTTTGGGCGAAAGACGTTTTTCGTCCCGTTCGCATCGGCGAAAACATCGGCACGGTAACAACGATTTTTGCGGCAAAAAACGGCGATTTATGGGTCGGAACCGAAAAAAACGGCTTGTTTCGCTTTCGCGGACAGGAACAGTTGGAACATTTTACTTTTGAAAACACGGCTGGAGGTTTGCGCTCGAATACGATTTACGCGATTTTCGCCGACCGCGAGAACGTCGTCTGGACGGGAACCAATCGCGGCGTTTCCCGTTTCGACGCTTCAAGTCCCGATAATCAGACGCTTTCAGAAAACGGCAATTCCAATTTCGTGCGGACAATTTTTCGTTCGAGTGACGGGCGAATTTTCGCCGGAACGAATCGCGGGTTGTTTGCGCTCGACGGCAACGCGTGGCGCGAAATCGAAGGTTTTGCATCGAAACCGGTTTATTCCGTCGCTGAAGACGCCGCGAAACAAATTTTAATCGCCGCGCCGAGCGGTCTTTTTGGATTCGACGGAAAAGTTAAAACGAACGGCGACACGCGCGCCGTCGCCGAATTTCGCGGCAAAACTTACGCGGCAATTTTCGGGCGCGGCGTTGTCGAAATCGAAACGCAAACCGCGATTTTCATTAACGATGCGGCGACCGCGATTTTCGCCGATCCGGAAAAATTATGGATCGGCACGGCGCGGGGCGAAGTTTTCACGTTCGACGGCAAAGAAACGAGGCAGGAAAAATCGCCGGAAATTTTGCGCGGCGCAGCGATACGAAAAATTGCGGCAAGCGGCGCGGGCGAAAAATATTTTTCCGGCGAGCGGGGACTTTTCCGCCTTATCGGCGACCGAACAGAAACAATCGTCGCGGACGAGGACGTGCGCGATTTCGCATTTAACGGCTCTGACGTTTGGGCGGCGACATTGCGACGCGGGCTTTTACATTTGCGATTCGACGAAAATTTCGGCTGGATTTCAACTGATTTGAACGTCGAACAAGGCTTGCCGTCCGAGCAGATTTTCGCCGTTTTGCCCGTCGAAAATCGCATGCTCATCGGCACGAATCGCGGCGTTTCCGTTTACGCGCCGGGCACAGTTGCTCCGCAGATCATTTCGACACGTGTTTTAAGTCAGCGACTTCACGATCCGAACGAAATATCCGGCACAATCGCGCTCGAATATCCGCAAAACTCATTACTCGTTGAAGTTGCCGGTTTGAGCAGCCGGACTTTTCCCGAACAATTTCAATACGGATTTACGCTTAAAAACGGAAACGGCGAAGTTCTCGATAAAAAACTGTCGAACGAGGCACAGTTTTCCGTGGCGGATTTACAGGCGGGTGCATATCGCGTCGAAGCCCGCGCTTTTAATAAAGATTTGCTCACGTCCGAACCTTTGATAATTAATTTTACGGTCGCGCGCGCTCCGTTTCCGCTAACGGCGACCGCGCTCGGCGTTTTGCTTGCTATCGCTTCCGCCGGTTTAATCTGGGCTGTTGTCGAACGGCGACGCATCCGGCGCGCAAATCGCGAGCTCGCCCGCGCTCGTTTCGATCTGGCGAACGAAGCCGAGCGCGAACGACGACGCATCGCCCGCGATCTGCACGATCAAACGCTCGCCGATTTGCGAAATTTGATGATGATGTCCGATCAAATGCCCTCGGAAAACGCCGAATTTCGCAAAGAAATAGAATCGGTTTCGACGGAAATTCGCCGCATCTGCGAAGATTTAAGCCCGTCGGTTCTGGAAAACGTCGGACTCGCCGCCGCGCTCGAATTTCTGCTTCATCAAACAACGCAATATCAGCGTTTCTCCGCGCCCGAAGATTTGGAAGAAAATTTAAACTTTTCGCCGCACACGCAGATTCAAATTTACCGCATCGCGCAGGAAATTTTAACGAATATCAAACGCCATTCCGACGCTGAATTCATCGAAATGACAATCGAGATTTCGCCGGAAAGCGAGTTTGTTTTAACCATCACGGACGACGGAAAATCGTTCAATCCAGACGCAATCGTCACGAAAAATCGCGGAGTTGCCAACATAAAATCACGCGCCGCGCTGATTAATGCAAAAATCGCTTGGGAGAATTTGGACGACGGCAGAAATACTTTCCGATTAAAAAAATAAAATTCCACGTCTTTTCGTATTTAACCATACTGTGGATTTCCACATTCAGACGACCGCGCGAGCCTTTCCGAAATGTGTTGAAGAACCCGTTTTAACTCGATTCCGATAAGCCGATAATCGCTTTCAAATTATGCGCTTATCGCCGAAAAAATTCATCGTCTTTGCCGCCGTTCTCCTCGGTGGTTTTATCGCTTACCAAATTTTCAGCGTCAACAATTCCGCTAATCAAACGCTCGCCGACGAACGCGCCCGCCTTTTGGAAAAAAACCGCGTGCCTTTTGAAAAAAAGGTTCTCACGCCTCACCTTTCCACCAAAATTCGGATTCTGCAAAATAGCAGCGAAACGCGCGATTTCGTTCGCTTCCAAGATTCGTATTTCGCCGCGACGGACGGCGGTCTCGTTAAGTTTGACGAAGAAGGAAATTCGATTAAACATTTCACGGTTCTCGACGGTTTACCGGAAAGCGATCTAACGGCGCTCGTTGTTTATCAAAACAAACTTTTCGTTGGCACGCGCACGAAAAATCTCATCGTTTTCGACGGCGAAAGATTTGAAAATTACGTTTGGACCGACCGCAAAGCGCAGGCTGTTACGTCATTTCTCGAAGCCGACGGCAGACTTTTAATCGGAACTTTCGCGGGCGGATTGCTCGAATTCGACGGCGCAAATTTCGCGGAAATCAAAGCCGAAAAATCCCGGATTGCGGCAATCACTTGTCTTTACCGCCACAGCGCCAAATTGTATGTCGGAACTTTCGATAATGGTTTATGGCTCAATGAATCCGGCGTTTGGACGCATTTTACGACCGCCGAAAATCTGCCTTCGAATCGCGTCGTCGGCATCGCGGCGAAAGGTGAAAGTCTTTACGTCGCGACTGATTTCGGTCTGGCAACGCGGGAAGAAAAAACTTTCCGCTCGCTTGCCGCGCTGCCGACGCTTTCCGGTTTAGCGATACAGAACGGAAACGTTTTTCTCGTCAAAGACGACAGCGAAATTTTCATTTTTGAAACGAATTTGAAAAAATTCTCCGACGCGTTAACGACGCGGAACGCTCGTTTAAAAATCATTGACGAACGATTATTCGTGCTTTCAAATCGCGGAGTTTCCGAAATCAAAAACGTAAAAACCAGACTCTTTTCGCGCCGCGTTGATAAATCGTTAAGCGACAATTTCGTTTCGGCGCTTGCCTTCGATAAAAACCGAAATCTCTGGATCGGCACTTTTCGCGGCGGCATTGACGTTTTTTCGGCGGACGGCAAAAAACTGCGGCATCTTGAAACGGACGCAGCGCGCGAAATCAACTTTTTGCAGAGAAATGAAGACGGCGTTTCCGCCGCAACTTCCGGCGGCGTCATAAAAATCAAGCGCGATTTTTCAACGGAAATCCTAACGAAAAAAGACGGTTTGCCGTCCGATTCGGTGGCGCATTTTTCCGGCGATTGGGCGGCGACAGCTAAAGGCTTGGCGTTTTGGAAAAACGGGAAAACGCGAGTCTTTTCGACCGTTCAGGGATTGCCGAACAATTCGGTTTACGCGACGCTGCTCATCGGCAAAAAAACTTACGCCGGAACGCTCGGCGGTTTGGCTGAAATCGAAAACGAGCGCGTTGCCCGCACCTGGAAAGATTCAAATTCAAATCTTCGCACTAATTGGGTTACGGCGTTAGTTTACGCCAACGAACGAATTTTCATCGGCACTTACGGCGGCGGAATTTTCGAGCTTACGCCGTCCGGCGAAATCCATTCGTTCGAGCCGGACGCGGGAAAATTTGTCGTCAATTTGAACGCGCTCTATTCGGACGGCGAGCGACTTTATGCCGGAACGCTCGGCGGCGCGAAAATCCTCGATCTGCGAACGCAGCGCTGGCAAACCGTCAAAAATATTTTGCCCGCCGAAACCGTGATGAGCGTTGCGGGCGACGGCGAAAGCATTTACTTCGGCACGACGAACGGCATCGCGCAGATCGAAAAAAGTTATTTTGCGAACGGAGAAGAAAAATAAAATGTGCAACGCAGAGACGCGGAGACGCGGCGTTTTTTTGAAAAGTAATAGAACACGGATTAACGCTGTAAAGAAAAATAGAACGCTGATTTCCACTAAAAAAGCGCAGCTCGGCGCGGATTTTTCCGGTCAAAATTTTTATCATCCACGTCACAGATTTTTCTGCGCGAATCCGTTAAAAGTTCGCGTCAATCCGCGTTCTGTTTTTTACTTTTTTTCTTCTTTTTCTCCACATGTGTGCTTTTCCGCGTTGAAAATTCTTCTAATTTTTTCCATCGTTTCGGCGCAATCCGGCGTTTTGATTCCGGGCGGCGAGAACAAACCGAACCCGAAAATCCTTTCGCTCGCCGTGATGAACGTCGAGATTACGATTGACAATAATCGCGCGCACGTCAAAACGATGCAGATTTTCGACAATCACGCGGCGCGGATTCTGGAAGGAAAATACGTTTTCGCGCTCGGCGAAAAATCATCAATCGCGGATTTTGCCGTTTGGGACAACGACGCGCGCATTCCAGGCGTAATCATGCAGCGCCGCCGCGCCAACAGCATTTACGAATCAATCAAACAGCAGCGAATTGATCCGGGAATTTTGCAGACGACCGACGAAACTGAAAGCGCCGCCGGATTTTCGGCGAAGATTTTCCCGATCAACGCTTACGGCACGAAGCGGCTGGAAATGGAATATACCGAAGATTTGACAATCGAAGATCTGACGTCGCATTTCACTTTTCCGCTCAAACCTTCTTACGGCGAAACGCAGACAATCGGCGAATTTAATCTGAAAATTCGAGTTTTAAACGACTTTCCTTTCGCGCCGGTTGAAAACGAAAATTCCGCGTTTCCTTTGCAGATTTCAAAAAACGAGCCGCACGAATTCGTCGGCGAATTTCGCGGCGAAAACATCGAATTGAAAACCGATTTCGCGTTTGATTATCGAATCAACGCCGCAGAAAACGCGCTTTCCGTCGTCGCTTATCGCGCGCCCGAGCGAATTTCCGCTTACGATTTGCGGGACCCGCAAGCGGCGGAAAAATCGGCTGACGGATTTTTTCAGGCAAACGCGATTTTCGCCCATAATCCGCACGCCGAGCGACAGCCGAAACGCGTCGTGTTGCTGCTTGACATATCGCTTTCGATGTACGGCGACAAATTGGCACGCGCCGTCGAAGCTGTAGATTATTTTCTGCACGATCTCTCGCCCGAAGACGAATTTAATCTAATTTTATTCAATGACAAAACCGAAATTTTCTCCGCCAAACCTGTTTCGGCAACTGCGGAATTTATTGAATCGGCGCTGCGATTCGTCGCCGATTCCAGTTTGGGCGGCGGCACGAATCTAAAAAATGCGCTCGAAAAAGGCGTCGCGCAAGCACAAATATTTTCCGTCGGCGAACCGCAAATCGTTTTGATTTCCGACGCGAATCCGACGTTCGGGACAACACAGACAAAAGAAATTGCCAAAGCGTTCGAAGCAAAACCGGTCAAACTTTTCGCCTTTGCTTTGGGCGCGGACGCCAACGAAAATGTGCTCAAAAATCTGATTGGAAAAACCGGCGGTTATTACGATTCGGCTCGTGATACCGAAGACATCGCACTCAAGCTCAAATTATTTTTCGATAAAATCGGTGCGTCCGACATTTCAAATTTAAAGCTCGATTCTAGTGATTCAAAAAACCTTTACGATGTTTACGCGAGCGGCGAAAATTCGTTTTTCGGTTCGGGTTTTTCATTTGTCGGGCGATACAAAAAACCTCAAACGCAAAGTTTCAATATCTCGGCAAATTACGGCGCGGAAACTTTCAACCTCGCCCGCGAAATCAATTTGCCGGAACTCGACGAAACGCACCAATTTTTGCCGCGCGTCTGGGCGCGAGCGCGCGTTAACGCGATTTTGCAGGCGATGAACGAAAATGGCGAGCGTGAAGATTACATTTCCGAAATCATAAGGCTTTCCGAGAAATACAAATTCGTCACCGCTTACACGGCTTTCATCGCCGCGCCGCGCTCTCTTCTGCGCCCGCGCTTGATTCAGCCCGGCGATCCGGTGATACGCGTTAAAACCGACGAATCAATCAAATCAGTTTTCGCCGTTCTGCCATTCGGCGAAACCTTGCCGCTCACGTTTTTGGAGTCGGAAAAAATCTGGCAAACGCGTTTTCTCGCGCCCGCAGAAATGGCTGACGGAACATACAAGTGCCGGCTTTTATTGACCGACAAAGACGGAAACGGTTATCAGGAAGAAAAAACTTTCGTCGTAGACAGCCGCGCCCCGAAAGTAAAAATCAATCTCGAAAAACAAATTTTCCGCGCCGGTGAAGAGATCAATCTGCGCGTCGCCGCCGACTCCGACACGAATCGTTTAGTCGCCAAACTTTACGGGGCGAAACCAACTCAGATTTTCTGGTCAAATGCGGAAAAGTCTAATGTCGGACGATTGAAAATCCCGGAAAATCACGCTTCGGGAAATTACGTTCTGTCGGTTTCGGCGGAAGATTTCGCGCACAATCAAACGATTGAAGAAATGCGGATCGAGGTTTTGGGAAAATGAAAGAAAAGAAAATCTTAGCCGCGAATTTTCGCGCATTGACGCGGATAAAACGAAGAAAGATGAAAAAACTGAAAAATACAAAATTTATTGTTTATTTTTGTTTATTCGCGTCAATCTGCAGTTTCATTTTCTTTTTTTCTTTTGACTTTAAAACTCCAAAAGTTTTAGCCGAAGATTTCCAAAATGAAATTGAAAAGGCAATGTTCACGCGGCAGGAATTTTTCGGCGTTGAAGCGATCGTGCCTTTGCCGACCGCCGAGGCACGAGAAAACTTGATTAAACTGACAGAAAATTCGCCGGAAAATGATGAGATTCTTGAAAAGCTGGCTGAAACAAACGAAAAACTTACATTTTACGACGAAGCGGAAAAAAATTATGTTCGTCTCGCGGAAATTCACGCCGTAAATCTGGAAAAGCTCGCCGCGTTTTACGAGCGGCGCGGGCGATTTGAAAAACAAGGCGAAACGCTGCGAAAAATTTTGTTTTCAACGGCGGCGGAAAATCGCGCCGACGCGTTTGCACGATTGATTGCGGCAGCCAGAAAACACGATTTGCAAGCGTATTTGCAGCCAGAATTTTACGCCGAAGTCGCGCGGGAAAATCCAAATCTTTACCCGATTTTCGAGACGCTAATTGATAATCTTTTCGAAAAAAAAAACCACGCCGAAGCGCTCAAAGTTGTTCATCAGGCGAAATCGGCGTTTCCGGCGCGGCAAAATGTTTTGCTTGATAAAGAAATCGAGATTTTGCTCGCAAACAATCAAACGCGCGAAGCCGAAGCGGTTTTTCAAGCGTTGTTCGATCCGTTTTGGTCGGACGCGCGGGCGGAGAAATTTTACGATTTTTTGGACCGGCAAGATCGCCTGCGCGCTTACGGCGCGGAAATCAAAACGCGTTTTAACAGGAATCCGGCGGATTTCGACGCCGCCGTTCGGCTCGCGCTTTATCGAAATCACGATTACGAATACGGCAACGACGCGATAACGCCGATTATTTTACGGCTCGAACAAGCGAAAAAAGATTGGACGACCGACGAGATCGTGACGGCGACGCGACTTTTGATCCGGGCGAACGAACCCGAATCGGCTTCGCGTTTTCTATATACGCTTTACGCGCGCGGCGATTTCAAATCCAATTCGGCGCTGCGGGCGAAAATTCTTTACCAGCTTTTCGAGATGTTTTCCGACGCGGAAAAACGCAAACTGCCGATTTCCAAAGGCGATTTGCGTTTTTACGAAGACGTCGCGCGCGCCGACGCCAGTCCGGGAATAACGACGGGAATTTTATCTTTGATTTTTTCCGACGCGAATCCGCAAGCGCGTCTCATTGAGCAGGAAACGCGGGCGATGAAATATTTCAATCGCGCCGCGGCGCATCGAATTTTCGAGGAATACAAAAAGGAAAATCCGAATTTGCCGGAACTCGCGCAAATGTATCTCGACCTCGTGCGGCTTTACGCGGCGACCGGCGAAACGGAAATCGCCGAAAAAACTTTGAACGAATTCGCCGTAAACTATACAAATTCAAATGATTTCGCAGACGCGGCGTTAAAACTCGCCGACGCGTTCGCGGCGCTCGAAAAACCGGAAAAAATGCGCGAAGTTTATCAGAGGGCTTTGAATTATCTCGGTAAAAACCAGAAATCGAAGCGTAAAAACCTACGAAATTCAATTGAATTTACTATTGCAGGAAAGGAAAATTCGATTGATGAAATTTCGGCTGTTGATTCGCCTGAAAATCGCAATCGAGGAATTAATGTTCCGGCGAAACTCGAAAAAACCGAAAATAATTATTATGACGAACCGAAATCAAATTTTAATGATTATTTAGACAGAAAAACCGTCGAGATAACTTACGAAGAAGTGCTCGACAAACTCGTCAGCTCGTTGTTGAACGAAAAGAAAATGACGGAAATTTTCGCGGTTTATTCCGGAGAAATCGAAAAATATCCCGGCGAAGAATGGCTTTACGAGCGCCGCGCCGCATGGCTCGAACAAACGAATCTGGCGGAAGAGCAACTGAAAATTTACAAAGAAGCGCTCGAACGATTTCCAACAACCGCGTGGCGCGATCGTTTAGCCCGATTTTTCGTGCGGCAAAAGCGCGCTGAAGAATTCGCCGAATTTTCCGCGAATTTGATCGAAAAACTCGGCGACGCGGACGCGCGCGATTATCTTTCGCAATTCGTTGACGCGAAAATTTCGGCTGGCGATTTTGACCGTAATCTTTACTTCAAACTTTATCGATCGGCGCACCGCCGTTTTCCGCACAATCTTGATTTCGTTAACGGTTTGCTGCGCTTTTATCAAACAACCGAGCGGCAAACGGAATGGAGAAAGTTAGCAGCGGAATATTATTTTGCCTCGCCTGAAGTGCGCGAACCGTTTTTAAATCATTTGTCGAAAACCGGCGCATTGCGCGAATATCTGGCAAAAGCCGCCGGCGACACGACGATTTACGAGCTTTTTCGCGCCGACGCTTCCGTGCGATTGTCGAATTACGAAAACGCGGTAGCGGCTTATCGCCGTCTCAATCGTCTTTATCCGAACACGCCGGAATTTTCCGGGCGATTTATCAGTTTGACGCGCTCGTTCGGACAGAAAAACCCTGAGCTTTTGAACGAAGCGGCGAACGTCGCCGAAGCCAGCGCCGATTTTCAAATATCGTCAACTGATTTGCGAACGCGCAGCGGCGAGATTTTCGCCGAACTAGGAAATTATGAAAAAGCGCGAGCGGAATGGAAAAAATTGACGGCGACGGCAAGCGGCGAACGTGAAGTTTATTTGGACACGGCGACAGTTTACTGGGATTATTTTCAATACGACGACGCATTACGAACGATAAAAATCCTGCGCGAAAAATTTGCCGACGAAACGCTTTACGCTTTTGAAACCGGCGCGATTCTGGAAGCGCGGCACAAGAAAAACGAAGCAATTGCCGAATACGTCAAAGCTCTAGACACGAGCGAAGATAACGAGCGACAAAAAGAAAAAGCAAAAAAACGTTTGGTGTTTTTGACCGCGAAAGAAGAATCAAACACGAAAATTCACGAAAATTCACGAAATGAAACGTCGATAAAAATTGAAAAAGCTTTTTTCAATGAAAAATCGCGACGCGGAGACGCGGCGTTTTTGTCGCTCGGTTACGCGGAATTTTTGACTGCGTCGAAACAAACGAAAAAAGCCGAACCGATTTTGAATCAAGCGATCCGAAATAGCTCGAATCTCGATTTTCTCGAAGCGGCGAAGGGATTTTATCAAACCGACCAAACGAAATCCGGCGAGCAAATCGCTCTCAAACGATTGTCGGAAGTTGCGCCGAGCGCGCGCCAAAAAATTCAAAACGCTTTAGACCTCGCCGAATCTTTCGAGGAAAGCGGCGATCCGATAAAGGCGAAAAAAGTTTTGGACGGGCTTGCCGGTAAATTTCCGACTAATTACGGCGTTTTAATTGAAGCCTCGAATTTTTACAAACGTCTCGGTTACGAAAACGAATCGGCGCAGATTTTGCGGAATGCTTTGCCGCGAAGCAGAGGCGAATATCGAAACCGGATTGCTGCCAAACTCGCCGCCCGACTCGTTAATCTCGACCGAGTCGAAGAAGCCGAACTGGTTTTAGTCGCGCTTCACGGCGAAAATCCGGCTGATGAAACGATTTTCCGCGAGCTGGCGAAAGTTTGCGTGCGAACGAAAAACGCCGATTTGATGAGAAAATCGTTTGCGGAAACAATCGCCGAATTAAAAAAATCCGATGCCGAACGGCGCGAGATTGACGACCGAATCGCCGATTTGCGCCGGGAAATGATTGACGCTTTTACGCGGCTCGGCGATTACGAATCGGCAATCGAACAGCACATCGAAATTATCAACCGCGAACCGGAAAACGAGCAGTTGACCGAAACCGCGCTTCAATACGCGCGGCGTTACGGCGGCGCGAAAACGCTTTTGGATTATTACCTCAATTTGTCTGCCGAAGCGTTCAAAAACTACCGTTGGAACGTCGTTTTGGCGCGGATTTACGAAGCCGGCGGCGACCGCGAAAACGCCGTAGCGAATTACGAAACGGCAATCGTTAATCAGCCGGAAATGCCGGAACTTTACGCGGCGATTGCCGAAATTGAAACAAAACGAAACAACATTGACGCGGCGCTCAAAAATCTCGACGAAGTTTTAATTTTGACGAACGACGCGCCGGAATTCGTCAAAAAGAAAATCGAGCTATTGCGCCGTGCAGGACGAATTGCCGAAGCGGAAAAGGAAAAAGCGAAACTGCCGATTGAGCCGGAAAAGAAAATCCCGCTCGACGATTTTGCCGAAGCGCGCAGCCTGCAAAATACCGAAAAGGAAAAAGCCGGAGAAATTTATCAGCAAGCGTTTAAAAAACTGATTGAAAATCCGCTTGCCGATCAATTACAAACGGCGGATTTGGCAGCTTACATTCAATTCGCCCGCGAAAACGAGCCGCTCGATGCGGTCAACGAAAAACTCTGGAATTTGCGCGAAAAACTGATTGCCGTCGCTGAGAAAGCTGAGTCTCTGCAGGCGAAAGAAGCGCGAGAACGCCTGCGAACGACAAACGGCGCGATTGTCGAGGCTGTCGGAAACATCGCCGGAAATTTGGCAACGGACGAAGAACTCGCCGCTTTGCACGCGGATTTGCAAAGTCGAATAAACGAAATTTCATTTGCTTCGGACGCGCATCAAACGCTCGCGACAATTCAGGATTTAAGCCGCCGCGCCCGTTTCGGCGATTTGGAAGAAACGATTTTGCGGAAAAGAATTGACGAAACCGCTCCGGGTTCCGAGCGGCAAATTTACGTTCGCAATCTCGTTAATTTTTTCGCCGAGCGCGGCGCGTATCAGGAAACTTTTGACGCGTTGGAAAGATACGGTTATGACGATTTGAATCTGAAAGCGGAAACGGCGCGTTTAATCGGCAATCGAGAAAAAGAACTCGAAGCGCTGCGCCTGATTTACTGGAAACCGTCGGATAAAATTGCGGTTTCACCCGACGGAAACGTTCATCGTTTTCTGGAAATTCTGCACGTCGAAAATTCGGGTGAATTGCAATCGCTGACCGAAAAATCTTCTGCTTATCAATTGCAGTTAATCAATTTTCTGCTCGGAAAAGGCGAGCGCGAACCGGCTCACGCGGCAATCGAGAACTCGAACTTTTCGGCGGCGTGGAAAGCGTCGCGTCACGCCGAAACTTCGCTCGCGCTGAAAGAATTCGGTGAAAAATCCGAATGTTATTTTTGCGCGGCTTTGCAGTTCGCGTCTATCGGTGAAATGATCCGGCAGACGCCGGACAAAAAGCGTTTCTTGATTAACGACGATTGGTTTCGTTTGACGCGCGAATACGGCGAATGGGTTTTCGAGAAAAATGAAACGCAGCCGAACGCCGATTCGCATCGAGTTGAAAACGCCGACAAATATTTAACGGCGATGACGGAAAATCTGCCTCAAAGCGCGGCGGAACAATCGAAGCTCGGCGCGTTTTATCTGGCGAGAAATGAATTAAAAGCGGCTGTTGAGCATTTTCGTCTGGCGGCGGAACTGGATGCGGATAATCAAACGATAAGCTCGAGTTTGGGCGCCGCGTATTTCAAAATCGGCAAAACGGGCGAGGCAGAACAATCGTGGACGAACGCCGTGAAAGACAAAACGATTGAAAGCGGCGCGGTTTATTTTCAAACTTTGCATCGTTACGGTTTAAGCGAAAAGGGACGCGAAAAACTGCCGCCGTTTTTCGTCAATTTTCTCGAAACGAACGACGCGGAAAATTCCGCCGCGTTTCAAAACTTGATTCGCGCCGTCGCCGCGTCATTTGATAACGAAAGTGAAAAAGCGGCGTATTTTATGGAGATTTTGCGAAAACGACCGACCGACGTCTCGCTTGCCGCAATGTTGATTACCGAAAATTTGATCGGCGAGAATGAACGCGGCGTTTTTTATGAATCGCTAATCGAACGCGCAGCAGATTCCGGCGATTACGATTACGAATTTCAGGAGATTGCGCGGCGAGTTTGGACAAACGCCGACGCCGAATCGGTTTACGAACAGGAAAACGGATACGAAACGAAAAAGCTGGAAAACGATAAACTCGAATGGCAAGGAAAATATCTGAGTTTTCTTCTCAAGCAGCGTGAAAACGCGAAAGCAACACGTTTAATTGCAGCACTTGAAAAGAATTTCAAAGGAAAATCCGCGCGTCCGGCATGGCTGCGGCTCGCCAAAATCCGGACGGAAATTCGCGCCGGCATATTCGATTTAAACGAAACGGAAAATTTCGTCGGCATCAAAGTTTCGGACGCGGCGACCCGGATAATCGCGCCGAGCGTCGAGCGCTTGAACGACGTTCTCGGAATTTTGCGCGAGGAAAATCGCAGCGCGGAAGCGATTATTTTAAGCGAAAATTATTTCGCTCGCTCGCTCGCGGTCGGGCAATTCGACGCGTCGAATTTTACCGGTTTCGCGCGGACGTTTTTTCAAAAAGGCGAGACGGAAAAAGCGTTTCAAATTCTGCATTTGATGATTAAAGCGAGCGACGGAAACAGTTTGGAAACGGCGCAGGCGGAAATCGCGGCGCTCGATATGGTCAAAGCAAAAGCCGCGGACGCGGCGAAAACGCCGCCGGCGAGAAATAGTTTAACCAATCAATCGAACACGCTCGCCGTCGTCGCCGAAATCGTTTCGGAATTCGGACAGATGGAAAAAGCGATTGAATTTCGGCGCGAGCTTTCGATTGCCGAACCGTTAAACTTTGATAATAAAATCAAACTCGCAGAGCTTTTAATTACTGCAAACCAAAAAGACGAAGCCGCGAAAATTCTCGGTCAAATTATCGCTGAACGCAGCGCGACACGCGGCGCTCGCTGGAATGCGCGGAAGATTTTACTCGATGCAGGCGAAAACGTTGAATTTACAAACGTCAAATTCGATCCTTTTTCGCAGTTTTATCAAGGCGTCGAGCGTGAAAAAACGAATCAGACGGAAGCGGCGGAGTTTTTCATCAATGCGCTCATCGCCGACCGCGACGCGGAAATCTCCGCTCGTCAAAAACTCGTCGAGAGTTATGCCGCGACGAACAAACATTTTGCCGCGTTTAGATTTGCCGAATCCATTAAGTCAAACAAGCCCGACAAATTATTAAAAACGCTGTCGGAAACGGCGGAAAAAATCGGCGATCACGAAAAAGCTTTGGAATTCGAGAAAGCGAAAATCTCCACTGACAGCGAACGCATCGCTTTTCTGCAAAAACTCGCTGACGAGAAAAATCGTCGCGCCACCGAATTTTCGGTTGATTCGGAGAACACGAGAAAATTATGAAGCTGAAAATTTTCATCGCATTTATGCTGGCTTTTGCCGTCGCGTTCGTCGTTTATTCGCAGACGAAACGGAAAAATTTCGCACTCGCCGAAGATTTTCCGCGCGGCGCGCTCGTTTACGCGCAAACCGGCGATTTACCGGCGCTCGTCAAAATTTTCAGCGAATCGGAATTCATTGATAAATACGCGAAAAGCGGGAATTTCGACGATTTCCGCAATCGTCATCTGGGCAGAAAACTGGCAAGCCGCTGGCAGGAATTCAATGACGGCGCGGGAGTTTCGTTTGATTTGAAAACCGTCGCCCGTTTGACCGAAGGCGGCGCGGCGATTGCCGTTTATGATGTCGGAAAACTCGAATTCGTCTTTGTCGCGCCGATGCGAAACGAAGTTTTTGCGGGGATTGATTTTTTGCGAAATCGAGATAAATTCGCCGAAGAAACGCTCGCAGGCGGCGAAATCGTTCGCCGCGCGGCGATAAAAGCCGATCGCGGGCGACAGAAACAGGAATTGATTTTCGCCAACGTCAAAAATCGTTTCGTTCTGGCGACGAGCGAAAAACTTTTAGCGCGGACTTTGAACAATATCAACGATGAGACGTCGAAAAATCGTTTGAGCGACGAACCGGCATTTGCCGTTTTGAGCCGGAAAATCGAACCGCACGCCGCGACGGTTTGGATTAATCAAACTGCTTTAAACGATGATTATTATTTCAAGCGTTACTGGCTGATGTCGGCGGCGGAAAATTTGAAAAACGTTCGCGCCGGAATTTTTGATTTTGAAATCGGCGAAGGAAAAGCGTTCGAGCACCGGCGCTTTTTGCTCAATGAAAAAGTCGAAAATGCGACAATTAATTTCGAGCACGCATACAAATTGCTCGCGCATTTGCCGCCGGAAATTCCACTTTATCGTTTGCAAAAAAGCGACGCGCGAACGATTGGCGAAACGATTAATAAAACCGTTTTTGAGCCGCGCCTCAGCGAAACAACGCAAAAAAGTCGGCGTTCAATTTATTTTTCGCCGTTTGACGCGTCGGATGAAACGAGCGAATATCACGGTTATTTGAGCGAGAAATTCGACGAAAATATTAATGAAGTCGAGGCGGACGAAACGATTGAGCGACAGGAAACGACAATTGATTTTTCCGAATCGCTCGCGTCGGCGCGTCCGCAGGCGATTTTGACTTTTGCCCGTTCGCAGATTTTACCCGCGCCGCTTTTCATTGATTTCCGGCGAGCGGCGATTTTTCATCTTGGCGCGCCGAAAAAATTTAATCGCCAGGCGTTTGAAACGGCGATTGCCGGAAAATTCGCGGCGCAAACGATGATCGCCGCGCCGAACGCCGAATTCGTCTGGGAAACAAAAACGGAAAACGAAACGGTGCGGCGCGAATTGAAACTGCCGATGCTCGAATGGCGCGCGGTTTACGAATTACGCGGCGATTTGCTGATTTTAGCGAACGACGCGAGTTTTTTTCAGGAAATCGTCGCGTCAAATAATTCGACGAACGAAAATCAAACAGACCTTTTCGCCGACTTAACAGTAATAAATTTGAGCGAGAGAAAAACCGCTTACGATGATGTTTTTGACCGATTAAATGAGAAAAACGCTTCGGACGATTTTTTTTCGGGCAATATCAAAAGTTTGCTCGACGCGGCGGACAGAATTAAAAAAATCGAAATCAGAAAAAATTTTCGGCAAAATATTCTTGAAGAAGAATTGATTTTCAGTTATCAATAAAGATTTGCCGGATGTTCTAAAAAGCGTGTCGAAGTTGTTTGCACTTCGACACGCTTTTTTGTTTTTGAGTCAGACAGATTGCAGACGGCATTTTTCGCCCGGTTGATTTTTGCATTTTCGTTTTTAATCTTGAATTATATAGACATAAAATTTAAACAGTTTGAGAAATTATTGCGGAGAAAACTCGTTTATGAATAATCAACCAGATGAAACAAAAAAATCGGCGAAGGAAATCGTCTGCGAAGCGGCGATTCCGATTCAAAGCGGCGACGCGGGCGATTTCGACGCGCTCATCGAAGCAGTCGGCGACGCGCGGTTTGTTCTTTTGGGCGAAGCGTCGCACGGAACGCACGAGTTTTACCGAACGCGCGCGCAAATCACCGAGCGTTTGATTGCGGAAAAAGGCTTTAACGCCGTTGCCGTCGAAGCCGATTTTCCAGACGCCTATCACATTAATCGTTTCGTGCGCGGCGCGGGCGAAGATCGAACGGCGCTTGACGCGCTCAGCGAATTCGAGCGTTTCCCGGCTTGGATGTGGCGCAATAAAGATGTAGTTGATTTCGTCAAAAATCTGCGCGTTCATAACGATAATTTACCCGAAAACGCCGCGAAGGTCGGATTTTACGGCATTGATTTATACAGCCTGCACGCTTCGATCGAAGCGGTTCTAAATTATCTCGAAAAAAACGACCCGGAAGGATTGCAGCGGGCGCGCGAGCGTTATTCGTGCTTTGAAGATTTCGGCGAAGACACGCAGACTTACGGTTATTCCGCCGGTCTCGGGTTCGCGGAATCGTGCGAAGACGAAGTCGTCAGTCAACTTCTCGAACTCAATCGCCGCGCCGGAGAATTAGCCGAGAAGGACGCCGAAGATTTTTTCTACGCCGAGCAAAATGCGCGACTCGTCAAAAACGCCGAGCAGTATTACCGTTTGATGTATCGCAGCGACGTGTCGAGTTGGAATCTGCGCGACCGGCATATGGCGGAAACGATTGTCGCGCTCGAAAATCATCTTTTAACCAAAGGAAATCAAGCTAAAATCGTCGTTTGGGCGCACAACTCGCATTTGGGCGACGCGCGCGCGACCGAAATGACACGGCGCGGCGAATGGAATGTCGGTCAGCTCGTGCGCGAGCATTACGGGCGCGAAGCGTTTTTAATCGGTTTTTCGACCTTTGCGGGAACTGTTACGGCAGCGACGAATTGGGGCGGCGCGGCGGAGCGCAAAGCGGTTCGCCCGGCGCTCGCCGGTAGCGTCGAAGCTGTTTTTCATTCGACCGGATTAAACGATTTTCTGCTTTTAATGCCCGATGAAAGCGAAGTCAAAAATCTTTTGCGCAAACCGCTTCTGGAACGCGCCATCGGCGTCATTTACCGACCGGAAACCGAGCGGCAAAGCCATTATTTCACTGCTCGTGTCGCCGAACAATTTGACGCTGTCATTCACTTTGACAAAACGAGCGCCGTCGAACCGCTCGAGAGAAATTCAAAATGGGACGCGGGCGAAGAATACGAAGCGTTTCCGAGCGGGCTTTGATTGCTTAAAAGTCAACGACGAACAAAAATATTTCGGATAGATTTCCAACTGATTTTTATTCAACCTGAAAAGTAGCGACGCTGGTCGGCGTTTCAAAACAGCGCACTTTGTAAACTCGTACGCGGTCGTCGTCGACGCGCGAGGCGATGTATTCCAGAATATAACGCGCCATATTTTCCGCCGACGGATTGAGTTCTTCGTCAAACGGCGGCAAATCGTTGATATTGCGGTGGTCGAGATATTTCGTCACTTCATCCGCCGCTTTTTTCAAATCGCCGAAATCTATCAGCAAACCGATATTATTGAGTTCCTCACCGCGCGCGTAAATCTCGATTTTATAATTGTGCCCGTGCAAATTTTCGCATTTTCCCTTATAGCCGCGCAGCTGATGCGCGCTGGAGAAATGCCGTTCAATCATCACTTCGTAAAAACTGCTCATTTTTATATTTTGTTGAATGCCGCAGAAAACATCCGCCGCATTCAAATCGAGTCTGACAAAAAATCATTTACATTTCAATTCGGACGTGTAAATTTTTGTAAAAGAATCATTTGACAAACATCTTGCGCCTGTGGCAGCTTCAACGATAATAAACCGACGACAAAGTGAACCATTTGAAAGGGGAAGTGTGTGCAAAGCATTTTTGTTAAACATTTTCAAGTGTTTCTTATTAATAAATTTTAGGAAATTTGTTTCTTTTGTATATATAGAAAGAGGAAATAAGTTTCATTTTTACAGATAAACCATTCCGCTTTATTTAATTATTCAGATAAGGCGAAGGATTTAAATTTATAGAGATTGCTCGAAGAATTATTAGATGTCGGTTATTTTTTATTCATCAGTGACAAACTCCCAGCTAAAAAATTCTTTTCAAAAGGATTTCTTTGTCTCCTATGGGCGGCTTTCTCTCTTCAACCGAGAGCGGAAAGTCATAACGCCCAACTCGAATAATTTAATACAAAGGGTCAAAATAATTTAATAATAAAGTCAGGAAGTCTAAAATAAAGAAGTTCTGATTTTTCTTATCGAAAACTAAAATAAACCGTAGTTTATTTTAAGATAGGTTGAACGCGAAAACCCGGCTGATAATTGACGTTACCAGCCGGGCGCAGGTTTAACCTTTTGAGAACGGAATGTTTCAAAAGATGCGACCGTACAATCCGCATTTTAAGGCATTCCGTCTCTCAAAACAAGCAATAAATTAAAGACCATGATGAGCGTGTATTCCACGGCTGCCGGTTATTACAGTCTTTTAATAACCAAATCGGCGTCGCTCATCTCGTCTTTTATATTAATTTTATATTTTAACGCGTCAATTCTTTTTGCTCTCCCGCCCAAATCGAATTTACCGGCTTCAACCATAAAATCACACGGAGAATTTGATTATGCCCCGAATGCCCCTAAGGCGGAATACGTCTTTTACACGCTCGCGTTTCAACGGAGACGCGGTTAAACGCAGCTTAAAACACAAAGTTTTTGCCGCACTGACCTTATTAATTTTAGCTTTGGCATAGAGTGCCGCGTTATCAGCTCAAATTGTCAATCAAAACTTTTTGACGCTGCCGGTCAGCGCTTTATCAATGCTCAGCACGAGCGCATTTTCGACCAACAGCAGCGCGATGATGGCGACGCTGGTCGTTGATGATGATTTAGCGTGCGGCGGTGCTTCATACAGCGATATTCAATCGGCGGTTACAGCTGCCGCGCCCGGCGATACGATTCAAATCTGTTCGGGCACCTATCCGGTTTTAAGTCCCATTTCTCTTAATAAAGCGGGACTTACGCTAATCGGCACGGGCGCGACCCGCCCGGTTATCCAGTTTTCCGGTTCGACGAATCATATGTTTTCCGTCACGGCGGCGAACGTAACGCTCGACAATCTGGAAATTGTAAAAACTCAGGATACTGCCGGTGTTCACAATCTTATTCTGGTTAACGCCAACAATTTTACCGCAAAGAATAATTTGATCTACGGACCGAGCTATCTGACTTTGAATGCGACAAGCCGCGCTTTTGAAGTGGCAGGAAGCTTAAGCGGTCTGCTGTTTGATAACAACACGATTCATTCGTTAAGACAGCCCGCTTACATCAATGGCGGAAATCCGCGCACAACCGGAACAATCTCTAACAATAATGTTTCGGGAACTCGCGGCTGGGTCGTTGACGGCGCGAAAATCATTTTTACGGGCAATACATTTGGACCGCCGGCAAATCAAGGCGCGGACATTGCCCTGCTTTCAAGCGTTGATCCGGCTGATTATCCCGATCTTGAAGCTCTCAGCGCAAATAACGGGAACGCTTATATCAGCGCTCAATTTGCCGGAGCCACGAGCGGCAGCGCAGCAACTTATGTTGACGATAATGCGGCGCCAAGCGGCAACGGCACAGCCGGAGCGCCGTATCAAACCATTCAGCAAGGCATTAACGGAGTTCTAATCGGCGGAACGGTAAATGTCGCGCCCGGAACATACGTAGAAGATGTCACCATCAATAAAGCCGATATAACTTTAAGCGGCGCGGGCGCTGCGAATACAACGATTTCAGGCGCAATCGGCGGCAGCGAAGGAGCAACCGTTCGAGTTGCGGCAAATAACGCTGAAATCCGAGGCTTTACGATTACGCGAGAAGGAAATAATACAACTGACTGGAATAATGCAGGATTAAACTTTGCGGGTATAGCGGTTCAGGGGACAGCCACAACCGGTATGCTCGTTCACGACAATATCATTACGGGCAACCGCAGCGGTGTTGACATCAATAACAGCAACGGTCATACGATTCGCAACAATGTGATTGATTTCAATCGCACGGGTTTAATATTCCGTAATCAAACGGACAATATAACGTTCGTCGAGAATTTCGTCAGAGACAATTGGACTGTCGGCATTCTGTTCCTCGACGCGAGCGGCGGATCCAACAGCCCGGTTCAGTCAGCGGTCAACAGCGTGTTCAATAACAATAATCTCAGCGGCAACTGGTATGGTGAGGTGGTTGACCGCCAGAGCGGCGGATCGCTTCCGGCACCGGGAACAACAAATCTGAAAGATTTCAGATATAACTGGTGGGGAACGACTTCGCCTATCGTCACGACTGCCAACAGCGCGGAACCGGGCTATGCGGCTCAAATTCCCGTTGCTTACGGCGGAACGGCAACTGCTCCGGGCGGTCAGCCGGACATCGCCGGACCGGCTTCGGCTAATATTATTTATCAACCCGTTTTGCAGAGCGGCACCGACAGTGATGTCGAAACGACGCCGGGACGCGGAACATTCGGTTTTCAATCAGCGGCAAATACGGTTGTCGTTTCGCCGAGCAATACGCAGGGATGGGCATTTTTCGATGAAAGCCCAGCTGGCGGCACAGGCAACGGAGCTTTCACGGGCGGTCCCGGAACGCCGCCGCTCGGCATCGGCAGCGCGACTATGACGGTCAACAGCACGGGACGAGAAATTTTATTCAACAACAATTCCCCGTTTCTCGGCACCAGATTCGATCAGATAACGGCGCTCAACTATAGTTCATATCAAAACACCAATGCCGCGAATCCCGAAGTTACGGTTTCGCTGCAATTTGCCGTTGATTACAATTTGAATGACGCCAACACCACTTTTCAGGGAAGATTGGTTTTTGAACCGTATCAGGGCGTCCCCGGAGGCACGGTTCAGCAGAATGTCTGGCAATCGTGGGACGCGCTCGCCGGACGCTGGTGGGCATCGAGAACGAGCGCAACCGGCAGTAACGGAGCGTGTCCGCAATCGAATCCGTGTACGAGAGCGCAGCTTTTGGCGGCTTTCCCGAATGTGGGAATTCACACCGATCCGAATCACGCCGGCATGATTTTCAGATTAGGCGGACCGATTTCCGGCGGAATGACGGCAAGCGTTGATGCCTTTACGTTCGGCGTGAACAACGTTAATACGGTTTATGATTTCGAGCCGACCAGACCTTCGGTAACGATTAATCAAGCGGCAGGTCAGGCTGACCCGACGAGTTCGTCGCCGACTAACTTTACGGTCACGTTCAGCGAGCCTGTCACCGGCTTTGACAGCAGCGACGTTGTTTTAAGCGGAACGGCAGGCGCTACCACAGCTATCGTTACCGGCAGCGGCGCGGTTTATAACGTCGCCGTCAGCGGTATGACGGCTGCCGGAACCGTTATCGCTACGGTCGCCGACAACGCGGCTCTCAGCGCGGCGAACGCTCCGAGCAGCTCTTCGACTTCAACGGACAACACTGTTACTTATTTAACGTGTAACAATGTTTCGATTCCGACAGGAACGACCGTTGCGACTAGCACGCAGTTTCTCGTTCCGATCAATGTTGACGACACCACCGGACGAAATATTCTGTCGTATGATTTTACGCTGACATATAATCCGGCGGTAATCACTCCGATTGGTGTTGAAACGGCAGGAACTTTGAGCAATGGTTGGACTATCACAACCAACAACTCTTCGGGAACATTGGTCGTTTCCGGTTTTAGCACCAGTCCTTTGTCCGGCGCGGGCACATTGCTGAATATCAGATTCATCTCGACCGGAGGAATCGGAACGAACAGCGCTCTGAATCTGACCAGTTTCACGTTTAACGAAGGCGTTCCGTGCGTTAACGTCTCAAACGGTAATGTCACGATTATTTCGGGAACGATCAGCGGAAAAGTAATGTATGCAAACTCGGCGACATCAAAGCCGGTTCCGAATACGACTCTGAACGCGTCGGGTTCGGTTCCAGTTTCGGATACGACCGATGCCAACGGTGATTATTCACTTTCCGGTTTCGGAGCTGGTCCTTATACGGTGACGCCTTCAAAAACCGGTCAGGTCAACGGCATCAGCAATGCTGACGCAACGGCTGTCGCACAGCACGTCGTCGGATTCGTGACGTTGAACTCGACCCAGCAAATGGCGGCGGACGTCAGCGGAAACGGAACGATTACTTCTCTGGACGCGTCGTATATCGCCCAGTATGTCGCCGGATTCTCGAACCCGAGTTCGACCGGAACCTGGAAATTTAATCCGGTCAACCGTTCATATCCGAACGTGCTGACTAATTACACCAATCAGGATTACAGCGCGATTCTGATGGGCGAAGTAACGGGCAACTGGAATCCGGCAATGGCTTTTGCGGCTCCGCTGGAACTTGATGAGAAAAAACAGACGAGCAGGAGGAATGAAGACGGCAAACAAATTGACTCGGCTCAGCCGGAACAGGTTGTGACCGTTACCGCTCCGCTTCCGCAGTTTACTGCGGCAGGCTCGAATTTCACCGTTAATTTACAGGCGTCCAATACAACGGGCGAAGGTGTTTTCGGGTATGAATTCAACCTGCTTTACGATTCGAACATCATCGTTCCGCAAGCCGCCAATCCGTGTGACGGAACGGGAACGATCAGTGCCGGTCGCAGCATTGTTTGTAATCCGAACACGCCGGGCTTGTTGAGAGTCGTCGTGTTCAGCACGACCGGAACGCCGTTTAGCGGCTCGGGAGTTCTTCTGAAATTGAACTTTACCGCCGTCGGCGCTGAAGGCACACAGTCTCCTTTGACGTTCCAGAACTTTATGTTTAACGAAGGAACGCCGCAGGACATTACGACGGACGGAAGAGTTCAAATTCTCGATCCGGCGGGTCCGACCTCGGCAAACGCTTCAATCGAAGGTCGCGTCATCTCAGCGACCGGACGAGTGATTCCGCGGGCGCGTGTTTCAATCACCGGAACCGATGGAATTGTCCGCACGACAAATTCCAATCAATTCGGCAGATTCAGTTTCGACGAACTTAAAGTCGGCGAAACATACGTTATCAGCGCTACTTCTAAAGGCTTTAACTTCGCTCCGCAGGCAGTAAGCGTAGTTGAAAACCTGAAGGAATTGGCTTTAATCGCAGATCAATAAACAGTTCGGCGAAACAAAAAAAGGGGCGAATATTAATCTTCGCCCCTTTTTTGTTTTTATTTAAGATTAATGAAACATTCTTAACGTTATTTCAAACCCCTTATTTGCTTCCGCCGTTTCCGCTTTGATATTTGTGTTACTGCAGTTAATAATCACTCGAAATTTACGTTAAATCATAATTAAAAATAGGTTTTGATTTCCGCCTTTTCCATAGTTTTGCCCGCCCGCCCAAAATGTCCCTCGAAGGTTCAAAAGGGCGTGGTAATCTGCCCCTTTTCTATTTCACTCATCTGCTTTTGAAATAAATCGCCCCGGTATTTACTCGTTTTCCCTCAATATTAAAGTAATTTCCTTAATGGCATAAAGATTGATTAAGATCAGCGAAGCGATGCCTTAAATTGCTTGTTTGAATTTAGTTCATAAGCCTTTTTCAGTCTTGAAATTACTCTTATTAAGATAGACAAACCTATCCGCCGAAATGCAAAAAACTGTCTGTGTAAACGCCGCAAAATCTAATAAAAAAGTACTTAAAAAATAAATTTCAAAACGACGCTTAAAGGGCGGAACAAATCGTCACCCGGCAGTCAGAACAAGACAGACACAGAAAACAAGCTAATCAAAGCGAGATAGTCAGATAATTCCTCACACAGAATTTCGAATCGCTCCGCAAGCTTTACGGTTCATTCAATAAAACCCAATCGAATATTTTATTTTCGGAGACCAATCTTAATGTCCTTTTCCCCTGCCAAAAGTTTATCAAAGCCCGTCATCTTTTTATTTTTAGCTGTTTCGATGTTCACGGGAAGCGTTTTCGCCCAAAGAATCAATTCGAAAGCCGGCGAATTAATTAGCGGTCAAGCGGCAATTGATAAATTAAGCGACCGTTTGCCCGTCGTTGCGAAAAGATATGGAAAATCCGCTACCAAGCTTCGTCGCTTGCTTTTGGAAGACGCGACGCTTTACGTGGATGAAGCTGATAAACTGCTTTACATTGACGATGCCGTCGAGCATTCCGGAAGTTTTACGGATGAGACGCCGGTCATTTCCAAAGCTGCTCCTTATTCCTATTCCCAAACCTTCTCTCTGCACAGTCGTCCAGGCTCAAACCGCGTTATTTACCTCGACTTCGACGGTTACGTGACCAGCAACACCGCTTGGAACAACAGCTACACGAACGGACAGCCGATAAATTCCGCAGCCTTCAGCCTTGACGGCGACCCGAGCACCTTCACCGCGCAGGAACAAGACGTGATTCAGAATGTGTGGCAAAGAGTAGCAGAAGATTACGCCGCGTTTGATGTGGACGTAACCACGCTGGATCCGGGCGACGACGCTATTTTTCGCAGTAATTCCAATGATTTGATTTACGGAACCCGCGTCGTCATCAGTCCGACGAATTTCACCGGAATGAACATCGGCGGCATTGCCTATCTCGGCATTTTTAACTATTCAGGCAGTTTATATAAACCGGCTTTTGTTATGTCGACTAATCTCAGAAACGACGCCAAAAATCTCGCTGAAGCCGCATCGCACGAAGCCGGTCATAACTTAGGCTTGAACCATGACGGAACTTCGACGACTGCTTATTATGCGGGTCACGCCGATTGGGCACCGATTATGGGCAACGGTTATTACAAAAATGTTACGCAGTGGAGCAAAGGCGAATATTCGGGCGCGAATAATCAGCAGGATGATTTGGCGGTAATGCAGAACTACGGGATTACGATTATCAGCGACGATTACGGCGATACGGTAGATTCCGCGGCATTTTTGAAGAGCGGTATCGCCGCGTCAGGTTTGATTACGACGAGAACGGACATAGACGTATTTCAATTTTCAACCGGAACAGGTACTGTCGCAATAAATTTATCTCCGGCTGCGCTCGGCGGCAATCTCGACATCGAAGCGAAGATTTTGGATTCGGCGGGCAATGTCGTCGCCGCATCCAATCCGGCAGGTTTGGCGGCAAGTTTCGATCTCTTACTCGGCGCGGGCACGTATTATCTGACGATTGAGGGCGCGGGTTTGGGCGATGTAACGACCGGATATTCCGATTACGCCAGCATCGGGCAATACACGATTGCCGGAACGTGGCAGCCGTCAGTCAATACGTGTGCTTATTCGATCAATCTATCGAGCATTAATGCGCCGTCAGCAGGTTTGAGCGGTTCCGTAGATTTGACCACAACAGCAGGATGCTCGTGGACCGCGCTCAGCAATGATCCCTCATGGCTGAGTGTTACCGGCAATTCCACTGAAACCGCCAGCAAAACAGTTAGTTACTTTGTTACAGCAAATACCGGCGCTGCTCGAACAGGAACAATCACAATCGGCGGTCAGATCTTTACCGTTAATCAATCAGGCTTGGAAAGTTATTCGATTTCTGGGACGATAAATTACGGTATTGTCGCTTTCAATCAAACGCCGCAAGGCGTGCCCACGGTTAATTTGAATGCCTCCGGCACATCGTTTATTTCAGAGACGAACGATTCATCAGGAAAATATCAATTACATGACTTGCTTGCCGGCAACAGCTATACGGTTACCCCATCAAAAACCGGCAATGTCAACGGCATTACTTCGTTCGACGCGGCGCTCATTCAGCGGTATCTTGTAGGACTGGCGAATCTAACGCCGAATCAACTGCTCGCGGCGGATGTTGACGGCAGCGGAACCGTAACTTCGCTCGACGCCTCGAGATTGCAGCAGTATCTGGTCGGCATTCCTTCAAGTAATAATATCGGGCAATGGAGATTCGTCAACGGCAGCCGCCATTACAATCCATTAACAAGCAGCCTGACGAGCGAGAATTACGATGCCGTTTTAATCGGAGAAGTGTCGGGCAATTGGACACCGAACGGCACAGTCTTCGGCGCCGCATCCGTTGAAGAAGAATTAGAGCCATAAATTATTGTTTTGAATTACTGTTAATTCATTATTACATCAAACAAATCTTGATTTTATAATTGTGCCCGTTCAGATTCTCGCATTTTCTATAAACGCGCAGATAATGGGCGCTGGAAATGTGGCGTTTGATTATTACTTCGTAAAACGATGATAGATCAAATAACCTTTTCTTTAATATTTTTAGATTTTTTGCATTAATCTAAAAACATATTACTCACGTCTTTCAATTCACTTGTAACTCTGGTTTTCGGCAAACTGTTCAAAAAATCTCTGCCGTAACCTTTTGTTTTCAAACGCGGGTCGAGCAGCGCGATGACGCCTTTGTCGGTTTTGCTGCGGATTAAGCGCCCGATTCCCTGTTTGAGAGTGATAACGGCTTGCGGAACCGAGTAATCGAAAAACGATTTTCCTCCGTTAGCGTCAATAAATCTGGTTCGCGCCGCGACAATCGGGTCAGACGGGACGGCGAACGGCAATTTATCAATGATGACGCACGAAAGCTGTTCGCCGCGCACGTCAACGCCTTGCCAGAAGCTGGAAGTGGCGAACAGAACGGCGTTCGGCGTTTGGCGAAATTTGTCCAAAAGTCCGGCTTTCGACATCGAGCCTTGAATAAAACACGGGAAATTGACGCGCGACGAAACGAGTTCGTAAAGCGTGTTCATCGAAGCGTTGCTGGTTGAAAGCACAAAGGCGCGTCCGCTCGTTACTTGTAATAATTTAACGATTTCCGCCGCCGCCATTTGCGCGAACAGCGGCGAACTCGGCTCCGGCATCGCTTTCGGCAGATAAATGACGGCTTGTTTTTGATAATCGAACGACGACGGCGCGACCAAAGTGTCGGTCTTTTCGGTTTCGAGTCCCAAACGGTCTTTGATGAAATTGAATTTGCCGCCAGTTGAAAGCGTCGCGCTCGTTAAAACGACGGTTTCCATTTTGTCGAACAGTTTTTCCTGCAAAAGCGTGGAAACGTCAATCGGCGAAGCGCGCAGAAACATTCCTTTACCGCGTTTCTCTAACCAGTAAACGTAATTTTTTTCCGACTGCGTACAGACAAAATCAAGGTCGAAACGCGCCTGACGCGCTCGCCGCAAAAGGCTTTCGGCTTCGGTCATTTTTTCAGCGTAAACGTCAACCGCGTGTTCGAGTCTTTCGAGTGCCGAATCCAAAGCAAAATACGCTTCGCCGAGCGCGGTCGGCTGAATTTCGCCTTTCGTATTTTTTTGCGCGAACGCATTTTGCGCAAGCGGAAAGCGTCCGTCCTGATTTCTGACTTGCACGAAACGCGCCCAAAAATTATCGGCTAAACCCACTATTTTGGCGGCGATTTTCGTTAAGTCTCTGGAAGCAACCGCGTCGGTAATCGGCAGCGCGTCGGCGTCACGGGCGAGTTCTTCCATTTGAAAGCTGGAAACCTGAAAACCGAAATAATCGGCGGCGATGTCTTCGATGAGGTGCGCTTCGTCGAAAATGACCGCGCCGTAATCGGGCAAAACGCGCCCGTATTCGTTGCCGCGAATGTTCAAATCGGCGAAAAACAAATGATGATTGACGATGACAATATCGGCTTCGTCGGCGCGGGCGCGCATTCTGGTGATAAAACACGGCTCGAAATCCGGGCATTTTTGTCCGAGACAAGTTTCCGATTTGGCGTTAATGCGCGACCAGAACGAGAGGTTTTCCGGCAGATTGGCGAGTTCGGCGCGGTCTCCGGTTTCGGTTTCGCGCGACCAGTGCCGTACTTCGTCGAAATGATCGAGTTCGTGCATTCCTTCTAAAATCGGCTGGCTTTCGGCTTTTTGAATGCGGTAAAGACACGCGTAATTTGAGCGACCTTTCATATACGACGCCGTAAACTTTTTCGGCATCACTTTTTGCAGAAACGGAATATCTTTTTCCATCAATTGTTCCTGCAAATTTTTCGTGCCCGTCGAGATGATGACACGCTTGTTTTTCGCCAGCGAGTAAGCGATTGCCGGAACGAGATAAGCGAGCGTCTTTCCGGTTCCCGTTCCGGCTTCGACGATCAGATGTTTCTTTGCTTCAAACGCCCGCAAAACGGCTTCCGCCATTTTGATTTGACCGTCACGATGCTCGTATTCCTTGTGATGTTTGGCGATGAGACCGCCTTTCCCGAAAATTTCTTCCATTTGTTTTTAGATGTTGTTTTTTAGATGTTGTTTTTAGATGCCTAACGAAAAGAAAATCTCGCTGATTTTTTCGATTTCCTCGAACGAAAATTTACGCCGCCGCTTGTCAGATTTTACTCGCGGCTGAGAGATCGAATTTTACATTCTACATTTTTAATTCTAAATTATTTCGGAATATGAATAGGGTTATTGATTTTTATGACAATAAGAAACGTAAAATTTACAATCCGTAATTTTCAGCCGCTTTCAAATATTACAAGCGTTTAACTGTACTTTATTAAAACGATATTCAGTTTTTTTTCTGATATTTGCTAAAATTTTTGACAACCATTTCGCGGATTTTGTCCATCTAAGCGTGCGTTCCAATTAACTGAATAATCATCTAAGAAATCGTTGCTACCCCAATAATAGCAAATTTCAAAAGCAAAACGGCTTGCCGCTCTCCGGGTTTTTCGAGCGTTGACTGGTTCTTGATGCTTTCGTAAATTTTTTGTTCCGCCCTTATATTTAAGGCTATTCCAAAATACCGATTTTACCCGTTAAGTTGCCAGGAGGAATTGATTGATGCAGAAAAGTTTGAGTATCGAAACTCGCAGGAATCTGTTGTTTTGCCTGTTCGTTTTTTGTTTATTCGCGGCGTTTGCCGTCATACCTTACCGATTTCATTCGCAAGCCGGCAACAATAACGAGAGCGCGAAAGCCGCGAGCCGCGACGAAGAGTTAAAGAATTACGATATTCGTGCCGACAAAAACGCGGGCGACAAAATCGCGAATTTCCGACGCGCTCAGAATAAAAGCGCTGCCGCAATTGCCGACGTTCGAGACGATTTTGCCGCGGGCGAAGAAAAATTAAAAGCGCAAGTTCCGAATTTGAAAGTCGAGTATAACCGCGAAACGCGCGCTCCCGAAGTCATCGCGCCGGATGTCAAAAAAGGACGCGCGTTTCTCACCAAAGCGTCAAGCGCGATTGAACAAAGCCGCGCCGAAATGCTCCGCACTTTCGTCCGGCAGAACGACAGCTTAATCGGATTCAAATCAAACCGAACCGACGATTTACGAGTAACCGCCGATTACGTCAATCCCGACGGCAATCTTTCCTTCGCCCGCCTCGAACAACACATCAACGACATTCCGGTCTTTAACGCTGAAGTAAAAGCGGGTTTCACCAAAAAAGGCGAAATCATTCGCATCATCAACAGTCTCGCGCCCGGTCTCGAAACAGCAAATGTTTCCACCGATTTCGGCGATCCGGCAAACGCTGTCAAAGCGGCTGCCAATGCCATCAATCATGATTTAAATCCGTCCGATTTAATGCAAACAAAATCTCTTTCCGGCGACGATAAAAAAATCGCGTTCGGCACAGGCGATTGGGCGACGACAGCCGAAAAAATGTATTTCCCGATCGAAGCGGGCGTCGCCGTTCCGGCGTGGCGCGTTTTAATCTGGGAAGCGCAAAACGCTTATTATGTTATCGTCGACGCTGAGACAGGCACGATGCTCTGGCGCAAAAACATCACCGAAGACCAGACGCAGCCCGCGACTTACAGCATTTACTCTAATCCGAACGCGATGATTAACGTTGCGGACAGCCCTTCGCCGCTGACTCCGGGACCGAATAGTCCCGCGCTCGGCTTGCAGGGAACGCTGATCAATCGCACCGAAGTCACGCTCGTCGGCAACGAAGCGCCTTATAATTTTAACAATAACGGCTGGATTACTGACGGCAACAATTCGACCGACGGAAACGCCGTTCAAGCCGGTCTCGACCGCGTCGCCCCGGACGGCGTTGACGCGCCGGTCACAGGCACAGACCGCGTTTTCAGCTATAACTACAATCCCGCCCCCGGAAATCCCGCGCCCGGCGACGATCCGCTCGGCGCCGAAGCGCAAAAAGGCGGCGTGACCAATCTTTTCTATATCGTTAATCGCTATCACGACGAGCTTTATCGTCTTGGTTTTACCGAGCAAGCCGGAAATTTTCAGCACGACAATTTCGGACGCGGCGGCTTCGGCAGCGACCGCATTTCGGCACAGTCACAAGACAATATATGCTCGTCTAACCCGGAAGTTACCTGCTCGAACAATGCTAATTTCGGCACACCGGCGGACGGCGGGCGCGGGCGCATGCAGATGTTTTTATGGACGCGCCCAAGTCCTGATCGTGACGGTTCGCTTGACGCTGAAGTCGTCATTCACGAGTTGACGCACGGTTTGTCGAACCGACTGCACGGCAATGCATCGGGTTTGACGAGTAATATGGCGCGCGGACTCGGCGAAGGTTGGGGCGATTTTTACGCTCACTCGCTACTGAGCGAGCCGACCGATCCGATCAACGGCGTTTACACGACGGGCGGCTACGATACTTTTCAGGGACTAAGCGGATACAACGCAAATTATTTTTACGGCATTCGACGTTTTCCGAAAGCTTTGATGAGCGCGACCGGCGGACCGAACAATCGACCTTTCAATCCTTTGACCTTCGCCGACGCGGATTCAACTCAGTATAACGCCAGTGACGGAGCTTTCTCACGCGGTCCTTACGGCGCTTCAACGGTTGACCAGGTTCACAATCTCGGCGAAATCTGGAGCAGTATGCTCTGGGAAGTGCGCGGCAAATTCATCGAGCGTTTGGGATGGGAAGTCGGTAACCGCCGTGTTCTGCAATATGTTACCGACGGAATGAAGCTCGCGCCGTCGTCGCCGACGATGATTCAGGAACGCGACGCGATAATCGCCGCCGCGCAGGCGAGTCTTTCCGCGCCGCAAGCCAACGCGGACGTGATTGATATTTGGGAAGGCTTTCGCATTCGCGGGATGGGTTTCAGCGCGAAGGTGAATAATGCCGGCAGCGGCAGCGGCGACACGCGCGTTACCGAAGCGTTCGATAAACCGAATCTCGTGCAAACGCCGACATTGACCGTTTCCGACAGCTCCGGCGACAACGACGGATTTCCCGAGCCGGGCGAAAAAGTTTTATTGAACATTTCTCTCAATAATAATACCGGCGCTAACGCGAACGACACGACCGCGCAAATCGCCGGCAGCACGACTGCGAATTTCGGCACTATTTTGAATAATTCGACCGCCGCTCAGCAAATCAGTTACACGATTCCGACTGGAACGCAGTGCGGCAGCCCTATCACTTTGACAATTAACGTCAACAGCAGTCTCGGCGCGACCAGTTTCACCAATCACATCATCATCGGCGTCGAAAATATCACTTTTACCGAGAGTTTCGATAATGTCGCGGCTCCGGCGCTGCCGAGCGGCTGGACGACAAATTCGACCACCGGAAAAGATTTCGTCACGACAAACAGTAACACTGATTCGGCACCAAATTCGGTTTTTATCGCCAATCCGACCGTGACCAACAGAAGCGATCTGACTTCGCCCGTGATGCCGATTGTGAGCCAGGCGGCGGTTCTTTCTTTCCGCAATCGCTACGACACCGAAGACGGATGGGACGGCAGCGTTCTGGAAATCAAAATCGGCGACGGCGAATTTCAGGACATTATCACAGCTGGCGGAAAATTTATCGAAGGCGGCTATAACAGTTCGCTTGGAGAAGGTTCAGCACTAGAAAACCGTGCGGCTTGGACGGGTTTCTCCGGCGGGTATTTAACGACTAAAGTTCAGCTTCCGGCTGCGGCGTCAGGTAAAAACGTTCAGCTCAGATGGAGTTTCGGCTCCGACAGCAATACTGCCGAACTTGGCTGGAACATTGATACGATTCGTCTCGCCGGGAGTCATACGTGCGACGACGCGCCGCGTGGGGCGAGAGCGGATTATGACGGCGATGGGCGCACCGATCTGTCGGTCTTTCGTCCCGCTTCGGGCAGCTGGTTTCTCAACCGCTCGCGCGACGGTTTCACAGCCGTCAATTTCGGTCTTTCCGGCGACTTGCTCGCGCCCGGCGATTATGACGGCGACGGCAAAACCGATGTCGCCGTTTTTCGCTCCGGCAGCTGGTTCGTTCTCAAAAGCTCGGATAATTCCTTTTCCGCCGTCGGCTTCGGTTTCGCCTCCGACGTGCTGGTTGCCGGCGATTACGACGGCGACGGACGAACCGATCCGGCTGTTTACCGTCCGTCGAATAATACCTGGTATGCCTTGAACAGTTCGGGCGGCGTCACGGGCGTCGCGTTCGGCGCGGCGGGCGATGTTCCGGTCAGCGGAGATTTCGACGGCGACGGGAAATCCGATTTCACGGTTTTCCGCAATGGACAGTGGATCACGCAAACATCTTCGGGAGCGGTCAGGTTTACCGATTGGGGACTGCCGACGGACAAGCCGGTGGCAGCCGATTACGACGGCGACAACAAGGACGACATCGCGGTTTACCGACCCGAGACGGGCGTTTGGTATGTCTTGAACAGCTCGAACAATCAGATGTTCGCCATCGCCTTCGGCGCGGCAGGCGATGTGGCGACGCCGGGCGATTACGACGGCGACGGGCGCGACGACGTGGCGGTTTACAGAGCGGGAACGTGGTATCTGATGGGCACGACAAGCGGGTTTGCGGCGTCGCAGTTCGGCGTGGCAAGCGACGTTCCGGCTCCGAGCAGTTACCTTCCCAAACAATGATTTAATATCTCGAAAGATTTCCAATCTTATCGTTTTTAATTTATTAGCCGGAAGGCTGTGATTTGAATTTCAAATCACAGTCTTCTTTATCAGTTAAATTTTTTGCCGGTAGAATCCAAACATTCAACGCATACCGCTTTCCCGACGTATTCGTTTTTTCGCCAATCATTTACCGATAAATATTGACGATTACGAGATTTTCTGCTACAAATTTAGTGTTTAACCTAAATAATTTTAATCAATTTAAGTGTTTCGCCCAAAGGGATTTTTCCAGTCGCAGTGTATTTCTGTAGTAAATTCATTGGATTTATAAAGTTATTGATGGTTTTTTTCAAACGGCAGTTATTTTCCGTTTCCCGCGCGATTGATTTTTAAAGCAATATTACACGTTATTTTCGGCGGAAAACAACGCAAAAATTCCTGTTTTTAGCTTGTAGGAGGACTTTTAGATGCAGAACAGTTCCAACGCAGAAACCCGTCGCGGTCTTTTGCTCAGTTTATTTGTTTTAGGATTGCTGGCGGCTTTGACGATAGTGCCGTATCAATTCCGCTCGCAGGCGGGCGCGAACGACGAAAAATTTGGCGCGGCTTTTCCGCAGGACAATTCTAATCGGAAAAATTACGAGTTTTACGATATTCGTCATTATAAAAACGATTTAAAAATCGAAGCCCTCGCCGAATTTCGGCAATCAGCAAAAATCAGCGCCGCGGAAATCGCCGATGTCAAGGACGATTTCGTCCGCGGTGAGCTGGCGCTCAAGGAAAGAGTTCCGAGTCTGAAAATCCACTACAATAAAGAATTAGAAAATCCCGAAATCATCACGCCTGATGTATTACAGGGAAAAGCCGTTCTGGCGAGCGCGACCGGCGAGAGCCGCTCGGAAATGCTGCGCCGCTTCGCTAAAAACTACGATAATTTAATCGGCGCGAGCGACACACAGATAGACAGTCTTAAAACGGCTGCCGATTACGTCAACCCGAACGGCGAATTGGCGTTTGCCCGACTTGAACAATTTATCGGCGATGTTCCGGTTTTTCGCGGCGAAATCCGCGCCGGTTTTAACAAGCGCGGCGAGATGTTTCGCGTTATCAACAATCTTGCGCCGGCACTCAATGAAACGAGCTTATCCAAAGATTTTGGCGATCCGGCGGAAGCCGTGCGCCGCGCCGCCGGTTATTTGAATCTCGAATCTAACAAAAGTCTTGCCGCCGAGCCGGATGAAAAATCCTCGACCGATTTGAAGGTCGCGTTCGGCACAGGCGATTGGGCGACGACAGCCGAAAAAATGTATTTCCCGATCGAAGCGGGCGTGGCGCGAGCGGCGTGGCGCGTTTTAATCTGGGAGCCGATTCCCGTCTACGTGATCGTTGACGCCGAAACCGGCACGATGCTTTTCCGGGAAACAATCGTTGACAACCAGACGCAGACGGCGACCTACAATGTTTACGCCAACACGACGAATATGTTGAAAACGATGGCGAATCCCGCGCCGCTCGCCGTCAATCCGACGAGTCCGGCGACGGGAACACAGGGCGCGCTTCAGCCCCGTTCAAACATTACGCTCGTCGGCAACGAAGCGCCTTATAATTTTAACAATAACGGCTGGATTACCGACGGCAACAATTCGACCGACGGAAACGCCGTCGAAGCAGGCATAGACCGCGACGAAGTCGACGGCGTGGATGCTCCGGTCACCGGCGCAAGCCGCGTTTTCAATTTCGATTACATGCCCGGAGCCGGTGCGAATTTCGGAGCCGGCGACAGTCCTTTGACTCAGGCTTATCAAAACGGCGCGGCGACGAATCTCTTCTATATTTCGAATCGTTTCCACGATGAAACTTACCTGCTCGGATTCACCGAACAGGCGCGTAATTTTCAAGCCAACAACTTCGGACGCGGCGGAGTGCAGGGCGATCGAATTTCAGCCCAGGCGCAGGACGATACGGTCGGCGGAACTTCTTGTACCGAGCGTCCGTGCGCCAACAACGCTAATTTTGCCACGCCTGATGACGGTGGGCGCGGGCGCATGCAGATGTATATCTGGAATTTGATGACGCCGAACCGCGACGGCAGCTTAGACGGCGACATCGTCGTTCACGAATTGGCGCACGGCGTTTTCAGACGCCTGCATAACGGCGCGGGCGGCACACAGGGTTCGCAGTTAAGCGAGGGAAACTCGGATTTCTTCGCTCACGCGATGCTTTCGCACGACACCGATCCGATTGACGGCATTTATATGACGGGCGGATACGTGACGCTCAACGCGCGTTCAGGCGCGCCGTTCAGCCGCGTCGGAAATTATTATTACGGCATTCGACGTTTCCCGAAAGCGGTCATCAGCTTTACCGGCGGACCGAACAATCGTCCGCACAATCCGCTGACTTATGCCGACATTGACCCGGCGCAGATGGATTTGACCAACGGCGCGTATGCACCGGCATTCACCGGTTTTTCAGACTCGCCACACGACGGCGGCGAGATTTGGAGCAGCATGCTCTGGGAAGTTCGCGCCAGATTGATCGCGCGGCTCGGCACGGCAGCGGGAAACAGAAAAGCGCTGCAGTTGGTCATGGACGGAATGAAGCTCGCGCCGACGAATCCGACGATGCTGCTCGAACGCGACGCGATTTTAGCCGCGGCGCAGGCAACCAGTCAGCTTGATGTCGCCGACGTTTGGGCAGGTTTCGCCGCGCGCGGAATGGGTTTCAGCGCGGCGAACAATACCGGCAGCACGGTTATCGAAGCGTTCGATTTGCCGAACGCTATTGTTTCCAATCCGTTTACCGTCAGCGACGCGCCCGGCGACAATGACGGAATTTTCGAACCAGGCGAAAGCGTTTTGTTGAATGTTCCCGTTACCAATCTTACCGGCGAAAGCGTCAGCAACGTAACCGCGACGGTCGCAGGCGGCGGCTCTGCAAATTACGGCAATCTGGCGAACGGTCAAACTGTTGTTCGTCAAATTGCTTTCACTATTCCGTCAGGCGCAGATTGCGGAATCATGCAGCAAGTTAAAATTACAGTCAGCAGCAGTAAGGGTGTCGGAACGCCCGTGGCGAAAACATTTCGTCTCGGCAGTTCAATCCCGACCGCGCCGATTACATTCGCCAATAGCACTCTCACAAACTTACCGAACGGACAGCCGACCGCGTCTTTTGGTCCATCAAGTCCATATCCATCGAGCATTGCCGTCTCGGGATTAACCGGCAATAAAACCATTAAAGTTGAGATTACAGGAATCACGCATACATATCCCGGCGATTTGGATTTTCTACTGGTCGGACCCGGCGGGCAAAAATTCGTGATGTTATCGGATTCGGGCTTCAACGGCGATGTAAATAATCTGACATTTACGCTTAGCGATAGCGCGGCTGTGCCGCCTTCGACTACGCAATGGGTAGCCGGCAATTTCAAACCAACTGATGTTGCCAGTGACACAGGCGATAATTTCCCGGATGTGACGGCTCCATATGCAACGCCGAATCCGAACGGTTCCGCCACGTTTACTTCCGTATTCGGCACCAATGCAAACGGGCTGAACGGAACATGGAATCTATACATAGTTGATGACACCAGCGGAGATGTAGGGAATATGGCTGGATGGAAGATTACTTTCGAAGGCGCTGATTACGCGTGCAGTTATATGCCGCCGCGTAATATAAAATCGAGAGCGGATTATGACGGCGATGGGCGCACCGATCTGTCGGTCTTTCGTCCCGCTTCGGGCAGCTGGTTTCTCAACCGCTCGCGCGACGGTTTCACAGCCGTCAATTTCGGTCTTTCCGGCGACTTGCTCGCGCCCGGCGATTATGACGGCGACGGCAAAACCGATGTCGCCGTTTTTCGCTCCGGCAGCTGGTTCGTTCTCAAAAGCTCGGATAATTCCTTTTCCGCCGTCGGCTTCGGTTTCGCCTCCGACGTGCTGGTTGCCGGCGATTACGACGGCGACGGACGAACCGATCCGGCTGTTTACCGTCCGTCGAATAATACCTGGTATGCCTTGAACAGTTCGGGCGGCGTCACGGGCGTCGCGTTCGGCGCGGCGGGCGATGTTCCGGTCAGCGGAGATTTCGACGGCGACGGGAAATCCGATTTCACGGTTTTCCGCAATGGACAGTGGATCACGCAAACATCTTCGGGAGCGGTCAGGTTTACCGATTGGGGACTGCCGACGGACAAGCCGGTGGCAGCCGATTACGACGGCGACAACAAGGACGACATCGCGGTTTACCGACCCGAGACGGGCGTTTGGTATGTCTTGAACAGCTCGAACAATCAGATGTTCGCCATCGCCTTCGGCGCGGCAGGCGATGTGGCGACGCCGGGCGATTACGACGGCGACGGGCGCGACGACGTGGCGGTTTACAGAGCGGGAACGTGGTATCTGATGGGCACGACAAGCGGGTTTGCGGCGTCGCAGTTCGGCGTGGCAAGCGACGTTCCGGCTCCGAGCAGTTACCTTCCCAAACAATAATCATAATAAAAGCGAAAGAATTTAATTTTTAACAGTTTTTCGCTTTATTTTCAGCAAAGAAAAAAGAAGTTGACGGTCGAAACCAAGCGCGACAGTCAACTTCTTTTTTTTATGATATTTACCTGAAAAAACTTCCTGCCTGCATCTTGCTTATAAAAGTTTACACATTTGTTATTGCCTTTCGCCCGCCGAATTTCTAAAATTTAGTTAACTGTTAAAAAGTTGTAAAAAATATGAATCCAATTGCCGAAAAAATAAAGCCTGCCAAAGTAAACGCGGTCTTGCCGGTTGAAGACGCCAGATATTTGTTTAACCGCGAGCTGAGCTGGCTCGAATTTAATCGCCGCGTTCTCGAAGAAGCGTTTGACGAGCGCAATCCGCTGCTCGAAAGATTGAAATTTCTTTCAATATTTTCAACTAATCTCGACGAATTTTTTATGATTCGCGTGGCGGGTTTAAAGGAACAGGTCGAGGAAAATGTCAAAAAAACTTCGCTCGACGCAATGACGGCGACCGAGCAGCTTGCCGAAATCTGGAAAAAAGTGCGTCCGATGGTCGCCGACCAGATGCGCTGTCTGCACAAAGACGTTTTGCCGCAGCTTGCCGCCGAAGGCATTTCCGTCAACAGTTATCACGATTTGAGCAAAGCCGAGAAAAAACAGCTTGACGAATATTTTCTCAAAAACGTTTTTCCGGTGCTGACGCCGCAGGCGGTTGACGAGAGCCATCCGTTTCCGTACATCTCGAACTTGAGCTTGAATTTAGGTTTGATTGTCGAGCCTAATGAAAATGTTACGCACAGCAAAATCGAATATCTCTACACTAGACGGCGTTTCGTGCGCATTAAACTGCCGCAGAATGTCTCGCGTCTCGTTCCGGTCGGCGACAGCGAAACCCGCTTCGTCAAGCTCGGCGAATTGATCGCGGCGAATGTGCGGCATCTTCTGCCGAATATGAAAACCGGCGAATGTTTTCTGTTTCGTCTGACGCGAGACGCTGACATCGAACTGCGCGAAGACGAAGCAGGCGATTTGCTGCGCAATATCGAACAGGAGCTTCATCAGCAAAGGCGTTTCAGTTTCCCCGTCCGTCTCGAAGTCGAAGCCGGAATGCCCAAAGAAATGCTTCGTTATCTGACCGGCGCCATCGGTTTAGCAAAAACGGAAGCTTATCGCGTCGAAGGTTTTCTCAACACGCCGGATTTGATGAAGCTTTATTCGCTCGACCGACCGGATTTAAAGGACAAGCCGATAAGATATATGATTCCGAAGGTTTTGCAAAAATCGGCGAACGTCTTTGAGGTCTTGAAAAATCAGGACATTCTCGTTCACCACCCGTTCACGTCTTACAGCACGGTTACCGATTTTATTGATGAAGCGGCGGAAGATGAAAACGTGCTCGCCATTAAAATCTGTCTGTACCGCGCGGGCAAAGATTCGCCGATTGTCAAATCGCTGGTCAAAGCGAGCCGCAACGGGAAACAGGTCGCCGCTCTTGTGGAGTTAAAAGCGCGTTTTGACGAAGAGAACAACATTGAATGGGCGCGGCGGCTGGAAAACGAGGGCGTTCACGTCATTTATGGAATGAAAGGCTTGAAAACGCACTCGAAAGTCGCGCTCGTGGTGCGGCAGGAAGGCAAAGAACTGCGCCGCTACGTTCACATCGCGACGGGAAATTATAACCCGACGACTTCGCGCATTTACACCGATGTCGGGCTTTTGACGAGCGATCCGGAAATCGGTGAGGACGCGACCGATTTGTTTAATTTTCTGACCGGTTACTCGTATAAAACCGAATACCGCCGACTTCTCGTCGCGCCGATTAATTTGCTCGAACGAATGATCGAGATGATCGACCGCGAAACGGAAAATAAAATCGCGGGCAAAGACGGGCGCATTATCGTTAAAATCAACAGTTTGACCGACGACCGCATTATTCGCGCGCTTTATCGCGCGTCGCAGGCTGGCGTCAAAATCGATTTAATCGTGCGCGGCATCTGCGTTCTTCGTCCGGGAATCGAAGGCGTTTCGGAAAACATTCGCGTCATTTCCGTCGTCGGGCGATTTCTCGAACACAGCCGCATCTTTTATTTCCTCAATGGTGATGCTGAAAATGAAGAAATCTATATCGGCAGCGCCGATTGGATGCACCGCAATCTCGACCGCCGCGTCGAAGCCGCCGTGCCGATCACAGACAAAAAACTCGCTTTGTTCTTAAAGGATGAAGTTTTGGGCGCTTACCTGCGCGACAACGTGAACGCTCAAATTCTTCAATCCGGCGGAAGCTACGAACAAATTAAAGCCGAATCCGGCGACGCTGAATTCGATTCACAGCAATATTTCGCCGGTCGGGAGATTTAGAAAATCAAGCGGTTACGTTTTCCTTCATCAGCGGTTATGTAAATACGGAAAACATTTATTGCACGACCAAAATATTTGCCTCGAAACTTGTAATTTCGAGGCAAATATTTTCAATACACTTAAGGAAGGAGATTTATTGAGTAAATCTCCTTTTTTGCATTAAAATATTGATAAAACATTGATTTATTTACGACTTGATCAGCTATTTCTCATAATATCAGCCAATCAAACATACGAACTGAAATTTTTTTAAGTGTAAATCTCTTTTTCTTCCTGCTGGATTTCTTCTTCTCTTTCCGCTTTCAAAGTTTCGATGGCATCGACGATTACTTCGTGAGCTTCCTCTTTTTCTTCGGGCGCGGCGACGGGTTCTTCCTGCGTCAATTCTGCCGTCGTTTCGAGCGAGAGCGAAATATACATCGGGTAATGATCGGATTTGACCGACGGAAGGCGTTTCAGCTCGACGAGACGGAAATGATTTGAGTGAAAAACGTGATCGAGCGGGCAGCGCACGAGCGGTTGGGCGACCGGAAACGTTGAATACAAACCTCTGCCGACGCGCGGGTCGAGCAAACCGCTGATTTTTTGAAAAAGCCGCGTCGTCCGCGACCACGCAACATCGTTCAAATCGCCGGCGACAATCGTCGGCTCATCGCTGTCGCCGATCATTTGCCCGACGATCAAAAGCTCGGCGTCGCGTTCGAGCGAGCGAAAGTTTTCGGTCGGCACAGGCGGGCGCGGATGCAGACAATACAAATTAACGAGCTTTCCCGACGGCAAAACCACTTGCCCGTGAATCGAAGGAATGTCGTCCTCGATTAAAAATTTGAGTTCCGCGTTTTTTAGTTCGAGCCGCGAATAAAGCGCGAGTCCGTAAGCGTTGTCGAGCGGGCATTTGATGAAATACGGATACTTTTTTTCAAGTTCAGCGACTTTTTCCGTCCAGTATTCGTCAACTTCGGCGAGCAAAACCAAATCCGGGTTATATTTTTCGACGAGCCTCAGCAATTTCTCTGTTTCGCGGTTATCAATCAGCACGTTGCATATAAAAAGCCGGATGACGTTTTTCGGATTCGGCACGCGGCTCAGTTCAACCTGTTTCGGGTGAAACGGCAGATAACGAACGATGCAGTAAATTTGGTAAACAATACACGCGGCAACGGCGGCGAGAAAAGCGGTTTCCGTCAGCGTCAGCGGACGAATCAAAACCGGCAGAAAAATTAAAACCGCCAGACATCCCGCCGCGATTTGCAGACGCGGAAATTCGCCGATGCGAATCCACCAGGCGTAAAATTTGAAAAGCGGCAGAATCGTCAGCGCCAGCGCTAGAAATCCGACCGCGTAAAGAACCGTCTGAAGTGTCAAAAAAAAGTATTCCATCGCCGATGATAATATTAACCGTTTTACCGTTTATCTTAAAAGCCGAATATCTTAAACTATTAATTATTGAGAAACGTCAAAACTCATTCTTTCAAAAATTCGCTTCTAAATCGGGAAATTAGATGACAAAGGAGTTTCAAAAAATGCCGGATGTTTCGCGCCAAATAAAGTATATAAAATTAACGATTATTTTCGTCTTCGTCGGCGTCGCCCTTTTCGGCTTCGCCAAATATTCCGCCCGTTACGAACAGGTAAAAGCGTCATCGTCCGGTCCTTCGCCATCGTTTACAAACGCGCCTGGCGAATCGAACTGCACGGCTTGTCATTCGGATTTTCCGGTTAACAGCGGCAGCGGAAATGCAACGATTGCAGGCGCGCCCGCAAATTACCTGCCGAATCAAGCGATTCCGATGAGCGTTACCGTCAGCCAGGCTGACGCCGTAATCTACGGATTTCAATTAACGGCGATTGACGCGCGCGGCAGAAATGTCGGCACATATACGATTCCGGCTCAAACGCCCGCGCAGATGCAAATTGTGAACGGCACGGTCGGCGGCAATCAGCGCCGCTATCTCGAACACACGAGCAACGGCGTTACGCCGACGCAGTTCGGCTCGAAAACGTGGAATTTCACATGGACCGCGCCTGCGCAGCGCGTCGGGAAAATCAGCTTTCACGTTGCCGGAAACGCCGCGAACAGCGACGGAAGTCTCGGCGGCGATTATATTTACACGACCGCTAAAGGAACGCTTTCGGGAACAGCCGTTTCGAGTTTCGACGGCGACGAACGAAGCGACATCGCCATCTGGCGACCGTCGAACGGTGTTTGGTATAGCTTAAACAGCCAGAACGGCAATTTCCAAGCCTTCGGTTTCGGCACGAACGGAGATAAAATCACGCCCGGCGATTATGACGCGGACGGAAAAACCGATTATGCCGTTTGGCGTCCGTCAACCGGCGTTTGGTACGTTCAGCGCAGCGCAGCCGGTTTTGCCGCCGCGCAGTTCGGCTCAACGGGCGACATTCCGGTCGCGGGCGATTATGACGGCGATTTGAAAACCGACATCGCCGTTTTCCGTCCGTCAACCGGCGTTTGGTTTATTTTGCGAAGCAGCGACGGCGCGGTCGATTTCAAAAGTTTCGGCTTAAACAGCGACAAACCAACTCCGGGCGACTATGACGCGGACGGCAAAACCGACGTCGCCGTTTTCCGACCGTCGAACGGAACCTGGTATATTTTGGGCAGCGCTAACGGTTTTTCCGCCGTTCAGTTCGGCACGAACGGCGACAAACCCGTGCAGGGCGATTACGACGCGGACGGCAAAACCGATGTCGCCGTTTTCCGACCGTCTAACGGAGTTTGGTATTTGCTGCGCTCGACCGACGGATTTTCAGCCGTTTCGTTCGGATTTGCCGGAGACAAACCCGCGCCCGCCGATTTCGACGGCGACGGCAAAACCGACATCGCCGTTTTCCGCAGCGGCATCTGGTATGCATTGCGAAGCACGGACAATTCGTTTTTCGCCGTCTCGTTCGGCTCGAGCGAAGACGTTCCGATTCCGGGCGGTTATATCGCCGAATAATCATAAAAAGGAGTTTCGAGCGCGGTTTTATGTTAAGTAAAACCGCGCTCGAAACTCCTTTTTATCTTTTTATTTCCTTCCGACCAATTTAACCCGCCTTTTTCATCTTTTTCGTTTAACCTTCACCACTGCCGGGAGTGGGAGTTGGACTCGGCTTTGGCGTCGCAGTCGGACTCGGCTTCGGCGTCGCAGTCGGACTGGGTTTCGGCGTTGCCGTCGGTAAAGGCGTCGGCGTTTTGACCGGAGTTGGCGTTGGTAAAGGCGTCGGCGTTTTGACCGGAGTTGGCGTCGGCGTCGGCGTAATGCTCGGCGGCGTACCGGGATTCGGCAAATCGGTATTTCCCTGCGAATCATACGGAATAGGCGCTTCGAGAAATTGCAGATTGCGGACGCCGATTTGCGTGATGCCTTCGACTTCGTGTTTTTTATTGTCCTGCAGCGCGTATGCCGTTTCGACTTTGAGCGACGGCTCGATCATTCTGACAAGCGAAGCCTCGGATAAATCTATCTGTGCGACCGGTTGCTCGTAGATTATTCCCTCGGTTCCGGGCTTGAGGATGTAACGAATCTCTAATTCAGTCAGATGTTCGGCGACCGTATTGTCAATAAATGATTTTTCTTTGACGCCGAATACGCGGCGAACGAGTCTACCGTCGACGGAAACAAAATAATGGACGATATTAACGCGCATTAAAGTCGCCGGTTGATTGCCGGTATTGCCGGTCGCCGTCGCCAGATTTCCGGTGTTTCCGACGCGGTTCAAACCGAACGCGTCGCCTTCTTCCCAGTAAATGCGTCCGGCGGTTGTTTTCGTTATCGCGCCGAAAGTGCCGTTGCCGTTGCCGGCGATATAATAAATTTCCCCGACTTTAAAGTTCGACGCGTCGCCGCCCGGAATATTGATTTCTCCCGAAACGGGTTTGGTCGTGTCGGCGGGAAGTGATACCGGCGAAAACGTCGAATCAACCGAAAGCATCGTAATGCGGTCGCTTTCCGGCAAAACCGTTGCCGCCGGAACAGTGTTTGGCACTGAAACTCCCGCGCCGACTTCATCGTCCGAAACTATCGCTCCGACGCTGACAAAGCCCTTATTATCAAAATCAATATCAGCGCTTTTACGAGCTGTTAAATAATTGGTGACAAAAGCAGTCGGCAGCCAGATGTTGGAAACGCCTTTCAAACCATCTCCGACGACCAGCGAATCGCGCGTGATAAATTCCTGCGCGTTTCGCAAACTCTGCGAAGCGGAAGTCATTTCATAATTAGCGTTCGACGTGCGAATCGTGCTGCCCATCAGCGTAAATACCGCGCCCAAAACCACGAGCATAACGACCAGAACGACCAACAGCTCGATCAGCGAAAAACCGTCCTGACTTTTTTTGTTTGATAATTTCTTCATTGCTTCGTTTGCTCCTGCCCGAACGCTCTTTGTTTTTTAATACAAGCTCTGACGAAATCCTGTCGCCTGCACATATTGAAAAAACGGCGTTCCGGGCGGCAGTTTCTGCGGCGTCAGAAAGGTTTCGTCAAAACTCCAGTTGCGGCGCGGCGGCATATAAACAATCGCCGTGTCGTTTTCCCATTGCGCGAGGGCTTGCGTCGAACGGTAAAGCGGAACGAACGAACCGCTGTAATTCCAGGGTCTCTGCACCAGAGTTTTAGCCGGAAACTCGTAATTCCACAATTCTAAGAAACGCGGGTAATTGATAATGCCGCCGTTGCGGCGTTGTCCATCGGCGTCTTTGCCGGGAACGCCGTTTAATGCCGAAACGGTCGTTCCGGCGATAATTCCGGCGCGCATTGACGTGCTTTCCGAAATCGAAGGCAGATTTTCGTCCGCCGCGCGATACGGCTCGCCGGCGAGACTGCGCGGGTTGGAGCTGCCTTCCGGATATAAAATACTCAGGGCGTCGAACCACGTTTTGGAAAGCGGCGAAAAAGCGTCGCAAACGATTGACGAAGGAATCTGCGCGCCGGTAAATCCGCCGTTGTTAAGCGTCGAGCCGCCGGTCGGAATGCCCGTAATTCCCGTCGTGTTGTAATTTCCCCAGATGTAAACCATATTTTCCGAAGAAATCGTAATGCCTTTGGTCGGCGAAAGTTTATCGGCGGTGGCGGTAATGCTTAATGTTTCACCGTCGAACAATCTGACCGAGCGACGAAAATACGTGTTTTGAATCGGTAACACCTCAAAGGCGCGACCCAACGCTCGATCAATTGCAGACGCGGTTTTAGCAGGCGTAGTTCCATAAATTCCCGAATCCGGCAATTCGCCCGTATCCTTTTGAAGAGTTCCTTTTTTGCTCGTTCCGCCCAAATTCCAGCCGAAATCAATAACGTCTTCGCCTGCGTCCAAAATGCTGTTCGGACCGTAAATATCTTCGTTATCAACCATTCCATTGGCGCTGGAAAAAGCTGTTCCATTGCTCAAATATTCGGTCTTTACACGGTCACCGCGACGATCGGAGATGTAAACGACGTACCCTTCCTCATCGCGGATGTTCATGCTGACGGCGTTCGTTCCGACGAGCAGATTTTTGTCGTAAATACCGTCTAGCCAGCGCGAAAGATTGCGCATATTAATCTCAACAACGCTCATCAAGCCTCGCTGGTAAAGATCGTATTCGCTCATCGAGCTGCGCATCCAGCCTTCGCGGACGTTATAAATGTTAATCGGAACGATGGCGTTGTAATTACTCGGTTGATAATCACGCGTAACCGTGCCCGAATCTTCATTCGACGCCGATACGCTCATGCTGACGTAACCGCGATTGTCGGCGATGGAAGTCGGCGGCGTAATTTCGCCGTCGGCGATGGTTTGATAATTTCTGATCAGATTAACCAGATTGAAACTGTTCGTACTGCGGTCGCGGCTTCCCTGCACGAATGCCGCCCACATCGGGCGCTGCAAATAAACGATGCCGTTCGGTTCGCCGACGGTCATTCCCATACTGAGAATTTCTTTCGTCACGTCGAGCGTCGTGCCGTCAGGCTTGACGATTTCGATGTAAATTCTGCCTTCGATGCCCGCGCCCGGCGGAATGTGATTTCCGCCCGTCGTTTTCGCATTAATATTCTTGACGCCGCGCACGGTCATCGCCGTTTCCGTCGTCGTGCCTGCAAGATCTTTCTTTTGCGACAAACCGGAAGCATCCAGATAAGAACCGGTATCGGAAACGCGTCGCAAAACGCTGCCGCTCGCCAGCGGAATCGGATCGAACCCGCTTGCGTCGTTTTTCAATATGACGCCTTTGCCCGCCGGAATTCCGGCTACGTTGCTCGCATCGCTGCCTGCGTTCACGTCATCAATCAAAATTCTGATTTCCGATTTGTTGTGATAACGCGAAGACGCCAGCATTTCGCTGTCCGACGGCAAAGCGCGTTTGATTAATTCAGCCGCATTATTTCCGCCGGTTTCGAGCGGAAGTTTGAGCGCCGTCGAGCCGGTTGATTTGGTCAAAACCTGTCCGGCGAAACGGTTGCGGGTGCTGGATTCGGGCGTTCCGGCTTTCGGCGATTTGACCGATTCGGTATCCCAGGATGTATTAAAAACGCCTTTCGGACTGTCAGGGAAAAATCCTCTTTGTCCTTCGACGTCCGTCACGCTCGGTCCGCCGACTTTTCCCGAACCGGCTTTGACGCTTCCTTTGGTTAGCTCGCTGCGAACATTGACGCCGTTGATTTCAAAAAAAACTTCCGAGTTGCCGCCCGCCGTATTCGGTTCGCCGCCGCGATTAGCGTCGCGCACGAGTTCGCCGGCAATCGTCACCTTATTGAGAAATTTCGTATTTCTCAAAGCGTATAAATTTTGATTCGTGTGAACGCGCCCGTTAAAAGTCAGCGGCGGTCCGGGATGAACTTCGATGTCTTCGTTGCTGAACATTCCGAACTGAAAAAGCGGGACGAGATAATTATTGAATTCGCGTTCGAGTTTGACTTCTGCCTTGGAATATTTTTGCAGAGCCGTCGAGGTCATTTTATACGGAATGATACTGGCGTAAAGACCGGCATACGGACCGTCGGGAATATTGACGCGCGGGTAAACGGTGTTGGGCAAGCCTTGTGTCGCGCGCAGTTTGTCTAACCTTTCGGTGTCTTCCGTGATGGTTTGAGTGAAATCGAACCCCTCGGTTTTGAGCGGTTCGGGTGAAGCCAATTGGATTTCGTCCAAATCTTTCCGCGTCGGACTAAGTTTTCGCAAAAACAGATTGCTGAAATCGTTGGTCATTTTTTCCATTCCGGCGGCGGCGGCATAAAAAGCATGCGTACGCTGCAGATCGCTGCCCGCGATTCGCGCTTCGGTCGAAGAAAACGCGAGCGCCGTCATCGCAATGACCGCTAAAATCGTCATCACAATAACCGCGATTGCCATCGCCGCGCCGCGTTCGCCGCTTTTTGTCTCGTTCATTTTCGTTCGACGATTTTCAAATGACATTATCTTTTAGCCTCCGGTTTTTACCTTGTAACGCGCGTTTCGTCGTTAAGATAAGAAACGCCGACGATTTCGCCGAGTTTTCCCGCGCTCGACGAGTAGCGCACACGCACGACGATTTTTTTCAGCGTCGCGCTTAAATTCGTAATTTCGATTTTTCGCTGATAGCCTTGCCGAATCCGCGCCGCGTCTATCGGATCGTCGTCGGTTCCGTAAATTCCGTCCGCGCCCGGATTAACCGAAATATCGTCAGGCGTTCCGTTGACGCCGTCCGCGCCGGGAAGATTGGAAACTTCGAGAAAGCGGTCGGCGAAACCGAGAAATTGATTCGGCGAATCGGTGTTGTCAACCGCTCCGGCGTTGGCAAATTGTTTAAAATCCAGACGGCGCGAGTTTCTCAGCGATTCTATTTCTTCAATCGAAGCGACGACGACTAATTTCGCTTTAGTGACGTTGCGGCTGATGGCGCTGAATTCGAGCGCGTAAGTGATAGCCGCGGCAGTGCCGATCAAACCGATGGTCATAATGAAAATGGCAATAACGGCTTCGACGAGCGTGAAGCCGCGCTCGCCGTTCTCGGATTTTTTTTCGTGCGAAAGACGCGTTTCGTTATTCGACATATTTGTTTACGCCCTGACTGTATCGCCAAACTTTGACGCGACCGCCCGCGCCGAGGACAGAGACGGCAAACGCCGTTTTCAAAGGATTTTTGCTGTGATAAAAAAACAAAGCCTTGTTGATCGGATTGCCCGCAGTATCGCGCACCGTTCCGTCAGGCTGAAAAATGACTTCCGTCACGCCGCCTTCCAGATTCGTCAGATTCGTCGCGTCGGCAAGCACTTCCGTCGAAACACCCGCGGGTCGTCCGTAAACTATTTCGTCGCGCGAAACGCCGCCGCCCGACATCTGCTCGATTTTATTTTTTGAATCGCCCGCCGCGCCGAAACTGCCGCCGTATATCACAGATTCGCGCGTGCTGTGTTTATATTGAAAAGTTATCGCCCGCCGCTGGGTCATCGCCTGCTGCCGCGCTTCGGTTAAAGTCGCCGCGACTTGCCGCTGCATTCCCGAAAAACGAAACGCGCGTCGCGCGCCGATGATTTGCGGTATCGCAATGACGCCGATAATGGCGATAATGATCATCACTACCAGCAATTCCGGCAAACTGAATCCTTTCTGCCGCTTCAAATTTTTACTTTCGATTTCGCCTGTCATATTCGTCTAAACCCATTCGATGAGAATTTCTCTACTACACAATAGAATGAATAATCTGTGTTTTTCAATAAAAAATATTGTTTAACAAATTAAAAGTTTTTTCGGCGATTTTTCTGTCCCGGAAGGATTTTAATGATGCGCGCAAACGGCGTAAAAAGCAGAGATTTTGTTAAAATGCCCGTCAGACGCGGGGTGAGTCTGACGGGTTTAAGGTTGAAGGAAACATCTTTTTGATAATTTTTATAAAGCTAATTCTTTCAGCAAAATCATTTCGGCGCAAAGCAATTCGTAGCGACCGCGACCGAAATTTCCGTTTGTTTCGAGAACCATCGCGAGATAATAATCCGGGTTGACGAGGCGCATAATAAACACGACCTCGTCGCCGGAAATCGTCAGCTCGCGCACACGGTCGAAAAGCAGTTCGTCGCCGACGCGCCTGGCGCTGCGGAGAAGCGAAGTGTATTCGGCAAGAACGATTTCCGAATTAAGCGGCTTCGCTTCGTTTTTCCAAACCTGCTCGACGGTCATGCCGTCGGTTCCCATTATCAAAACACCCAAAGCTTTTTCGGTGTTGTTCAACGCTTTCTGTAAAGTTTCTCTAAACATTTACAGAACAGTTTAACCTAAATTACGGTTTGGCTGAACTGCCCGCGGGTCTTACTTCCGTCGCGGTAACGACCGGAACAGCCGGAACGACCGAACTAGGATTGGTTTGATTAGGAGCGACCGGAGCATTTTCCGAGTTCGACGGCGGATTGCCGAGCGGAACCGGCTGCATAATCGTCGTTGACCGCATCCCGTCGCTGATTCTGCCCGGCGTTTGGTTGCCGGCGAAATCGGGTCGGAAAATGCGCGGCGTGATAAAGAAGAGAATTTCGCTCGAATCGCGGAAAACGCCTTTGCGTTTGAACAGATTGCCGAGCACCGGAATTCTCGAAAGTCCCGGCGTGCGATCAACTTCTTCGCGCTCGGAATCGAGCAGCGCGCCGCCGACAACGGTCGTTCCGCCATCGGGAACCATGACCTGCGTCTGCATTCTCTGCGTGCTGATAGCGCCGCCCGCCTGCGCCGTGTTGTTTTCGGCGACGACATTCAAAATAACCGTTCCGACATCAGTGATTTGCGGCGTTACAGCGAGACGAAGCGGAACATTGACATATTCGGTTGTAGCAACAGGCGCGCCGACACCGCTTCCCGGCTGAATAGTCGTAATCGGAATCTGCGAACCGCTTTCGATTTGCGCCGGACGATTGTTCAAAGTAGTCACGCGCGGCGTAGCGATTGTTTTTGCCTGACCTTTGTTTTCACCTGCGGTAATCAGCGCGCTGATTTGCGCCGTTCCGAAAATGCCGGTCGTCAAACCGATAACCGTATTCGGAATCGAAGACAACAAGCTGTTGTTCGGCGCGCTGCCGATCCCGACCGGAATTCCGTTGGGACGAAATCCTGTGGTGTTCTGTCCGCCTCCGCCCGCGCCGCCGGTTCCGGTGGCTGCCTGACTTCCCGGAAGCGTCGCGCCCGAAGCGCCGCTTCCGCGCGGTCCTAAAACCAGCGCCGACAACGCGACGCCTAAATCGCGGCTGAAAGTGCGCGTGGCGATAACAATGCGCGCTTCGATTTCGACTTGCGGTTCGGGTTGGTCAAGCAATGCGACGAGCTGCCGAACCGCGTCAATATTTTCGCGCACGTCGGTAATAATCAAAGTATTGCTGCGCGAATCAACTTCGACCGCGCCGCGCCGCGACAAACGGCGTTTGATGATTCCCATAATGCCTTGATCGTTGCCGCTCGCACCGACCGCGCCGCCGTTGCCGCCGACGCTCGGCGTAACGCCGCCGACGAACGCGCCCGCGCCGCCGGATTGACCGCTCAAACTGCCGTTTCCGAAAGCATAGTTAAGACGAATGAATTCCGTATAGAGCGGCGACGTATCCAATTGGTTTTCCTGACGCTGACGGCGGACTTCGCCTTCAGCCGCCAGATTTTTTGCCTGCGCGACGCGCAGAATCGAGCCGTTGACCTGCACGCCGAGTTCCTGCGCCTGTAGAATCGAATCGAGCGCGACGTTCCACGGTACTTCGCTGACGTTGACCGTCACCGGAACTTTATCAACCGATTTATCAATCACGAAATTGATTCCGTATTGTTCGGTGATGTAGTTCAGAATGTCGCGAATGTCGGCGTTGACGACGTTCAGATTGATCGGCTCGCCGCGAAATCCGGGGTCGCCGTACATTTTTCCCTGCTGCTGGGGCGCTGTCGAAGTAACTCGCTGCGCCGAGACCAGAGCGGTTAAACAAAAGACAATCATTAAAGCGAATGCGAGATGTTTGGCGCAGACACTCAATTTATGAAGAGAATTCATCGTTTCCTCCGTATGCAATAAGCGTTTCTTTGAAAAATTAAAGAAACTGAAAGTTGTAAATTTGATTTGCTGATAGAATTGGCGGCGCAGCCTCGAAGCTGGAAGAACGGCGGCGCTTCTAAAAAAGCGGAAAGTTTTCGGCGCGTTATTTATTTTTGGCTATTTTGACGGGCTTTTTACTTTTTTTAGCGGTTTTTTCCTTTTCGGTAGATTCGGTATCTTTTTCGTTGGCGGTTTTATTCTTTTCCGAACCTTTCTTTTTGGCTGATTTCCCTTTTTCGGCTTCCTTCGGCTTTTCGACCGGCTGACGATTCATCTCGTCGAGCGGCGAAATTATAACCGCGGGTGCGATATTCTGCACGTTTTTGTTTTCCACCGGCGGCAGTATATTAGCCGCCGTTTCGGGTTGTTTTTCGGCTGGCGCGCTTTCAATCGGCGCTGTCCCGCGAATTTGTTCCTTGTCTGTATATTGGCGCAAAGCTTTATTTTCAACCGAAGCGACGAATTTGCCGTTGCTCATTTTCGTTACTTTGCGAAAAATGAGCCGATTTTCTTCGATTGCCACCAGTTGCCCGTCGAAAAATTTCTCGCCCGGATAAATCGTGTAGGAAAGGCTGATCGGCTTGGCTTCGACCATCGCGGCGTAACCGCGCGGAGTGCGGAAAACGCCGATGATCGACATTTCGTCGAGCGTCAAAACGCTGGTTACTTTCGGAATCGGCTGCCCGTTTTCCGCCGCTTCGAGCCGCATCTGTTTGTAGTAATTGATGCGCTGGTTAATTTCCGGCGCGCCGACGACAACGATCGGCGGCGGTCCGGCTTTCACCGGTTTTTCAGCTTTCGGTCCTGTCGAACCGGTTCTCACCGGCGCGGCGGTTTTCGGTTTCGCCCAGCCGGGTTTATCGAACGGATCGCGGTTTTGTCCGAAAGTCGGAGTCGCGTCCGCGCACAACAGAGCCAAACCGGCGGCGACGAAACTCAAACTCAAAATTCTTAAACTTTTCGATTTATTAATCATTGCTTTCTTCTCACTTCTAGCTTTACGAATATTTTAGTCGTCCTTCTTTAAGGTGCGGCGGGCGACGCGGCAGGCTTTTCCTTGCCCGTTTTAGCGGCTTTTCCGCCTTTCACGGGTTTTCCGTCTTTGCCGACTTTTCCGGTGGGCGGATTCAGATTTTCCGGCGCGGCGTAGTAAGCCGTCAGCAAAAACTGCGCGTGAAGCGTTTTCTCAGCCGTTTGTTTGTCGAGCTGGTTGATTTTAAAATCGGTGATCGAGACGATGCGCGGCAATTTTGCCATTTTGTCGAAAAACGCTCTCAGATTGGTAAAATTGCTGTCAACTTCGACTTCGACCGGCTTCGCCATAATCGCTTCCTGCTGCGAATCGTCGCGCGGGCTGAAACGCATCACGATCAGACGGCTGTCAGCAGCGGCTTCCTGCATGCCCTGCAAAACATTGGTGATTTCGCGCTGTTCCGGCAAAAGAACTTTCAGTTCGTCATATTCGACGCTTTTGCTCGCGAACAGCGCGCGAAATTCGTTGATGCGCTGCGTTGCGACGCGGGCGGCTTCGTTTTTCGCCTGAAGCTGCGACACCTGCTCGTTCAAAGCCTGAATTTCGGTGCGCGTTTCGCTGGTCACGAAATAGTAAACAGCGCCGTAGAGCAGAGCGGCAACGCCCACGAGAACGAGAAGCTGCATTTGCCATTGTAGATTTTTGAATTTCTCTAACATACTCGATTACCTTCTTATGTTTTTGTTCAAACGGATATTTTGTTTGGCGGAAACGATTAGTTTTTCGCCGTCTGAGGCGAACCTGTGTCGGGCGCGGACGCGCTCGGCGGAGGCGTTTGCATATTCTGCGCGGTCGTCGGATTGGCGTCTTTCGAAGCGCCGGCTTTTGACGGCGTGTAAGCGCAGCGAATCGTGAAATTGACGATTTCGAGTTTCGGCGTTTCACTTCCAGGCGCGGGTGCCGAGGTTTGCTGACCTGTGACTTCTTTTCTCTGCGTTTCGATGTTGAGATTACTGAACAGTCCGCCCGAGAATTCAAGGCTGCGACCGAACTGCGTGACGGCAGCTTCGTCCGGCGAATTGCCTTTGACGGTTACCTGTTCGCCAGCTTGTTCGACCGATTCAAGATAGAGTCCCGGCGTCATTCGGATTCTTTCGCTGACGGCTTCGAGCACGGCAGCCGGACCGGCTTGCGAGCCGCGCAGTTTTTTGATCGCTTCGATACGCAAATCTATATTCTGGATTTTCGCTTCGAGTTCCTTTTGTTCCTTCAAAACTGATTCGAGCTGAACAGCGATTTGCTTTTGTTCTTCGAGCTGGCGCTCCGCTTCGGTTTTCGCCATCTGCGTCGAAACTATGTCCCAACCGATGACCGCCGCGAGCAAAAAGCCGACCGCTATCGTCATCAAAAGCAGCCGCGACATCGGACTGGCGATTTTGCGTTCGACGGCGACCGTCGCGCCGCCCTGTCTTTCCGTGACCGAGTTTAAAAGGTTTATCTTAATCATCTTAATTCCGCTCCTCTGACCGCCAGACCGACGGCAACCGCCATTTCCGGCATAATTTCGCTCAAGTAATCAGGGTCGAATTTGCGCGTGTCCACTTTGATATTGCGGAACGGGTCTAAAACTTCGACGGGCAGTTCCAATCTCGCGGAAAGATCTTCGGCGAGTCCGGCGAGCTTTGATCCGCCGCCGGAAATCAGTATTTTCTGCACGTGAATTTCGTTGTCTTCGCTCGTCGCGCGGTAGAAATCGAACGTTTTTTGAATTTCCATCGCCACGATTTCCGTGACGTTGTTAATGAGCGGCTCGATGGCTTTTTCGTCAATGCCGTCGGACGCGTCCATCACGCCGCGCTTGACGGCTTCGGCTTGCTGAAAGCTCAAACCCAAAGAACGCTGCAAAACGTCGGTGAATTGGCTGCCGCCGACCGTGATGTCACGCGTAAAAAGTGAGCGCGTTCCCTGCACGATATTAACGTTCATCGTTGAAGCGCCGATATTGAGCAAGGTGACGACTTCCGAATCGTCGGGCTGGTAATTGACTTCGTAGCAGTTCTGCAAAGCGAATGTGTCAACGTCGATAATGACCGGCTGTTTTCCGGCGAGCTGAATCGCCTGTTTCATATTGTCGATGCGCTCGCGTTTGCAGGCGGCGATCAGCACAAGCGTCGCGTCGGGCGATTCCGCCGTGATTTGATAATCGAGCGTCACGTCAGCCAGATCGTAAGGAATATGTTCTTCAGCGTGCCAGTCAATCGATTCTTCGAGTTCTTCGCGGCTCATCGGCGGCAGAACGATGTTTTTGATAATCACCGAATGACCGCTGACGCCCGTGACGACTTGATTGGAATTGATCTGATGATTTTTGCAGACGCTTTGAATGACGTCCGAAACCACGTTCAGCTCCATAATCTGACCGTCGACAATCGTATTATCCGGAAGATTTTCAAATCCCAGACTAACCAGATTGAGACTGTTCATCTTGCCGTCGAGTTCGACGATCTTGACCGAACTCGAACCGACATCTAAACCGGCAACGCTTTTCTTTTTACCGAACAGCATTATCTTTCTCCACTCCTTTCGGCTGTAACGCCAAACTTTCGTTTTTTATATTTATTTCTATTTGAATCTGTTGAATTTGTAAGTCTCGCGGTTTTCCGATTCAACCTAAACGATTCGGGCATTCGGCATTAGAAGATTTTTTTGCCACCTTCTTCGGAAACTTTTGACAGCGCGGAAAGCGAACTAAAACGTCGGCAGGCTAACTGAATGCGATGTCGAATTTACCCGTTTCGTTTTTTTTTTACATTTTGTGTGCTTGATTCTCGCAACTTGTAATGCGTTTCAATCGGTTGATTGGAAGAAAACTCTCGTGCATTTTGTGCATTTTTCTGCATTAGGTGGCGAAGGGAAACAACTGAGTTGCAGTTGTCATAAACAAAACTACATCAACGCCAAATGATTGTCAACAATTATTTACATTGTTTAACAAAATTTAATGAAAAAGTTTTCAGATTGATTAATCAATCGGTCAAATTGAATTGATTTTGTGCATTTTTGATATTTTCGATGATTTTCTCAGCGGTTTCTCGTGGGCTTTCAAACGGGAAAAGATGAGAACCTTTGATAAAATGAAAATCAATCGGAAAATGTTTGCGCATAAAAGAAATCCGCGCGAGGCGAGCTTCGCGCGAATCGGTGCCGCCGACATACGCGATGGGAGTTTGGAGACGCCCGCGCAAACTTGGAAGATGATGCGGCAGCGTGCGGTAAATCGCGGCTTCGACGGAAGGTTTGAAAAATAGTTGAAAACCTTTTTCGGTTTCGATTAGACCGTGTTCAACATAATCGCGCAAAACGTCGGCGTCGAACCGGGCGAATTTCGGTTTGCGCCGGAAATGCTCAAACGCTTCGTCCTTTGTTTCCCAGAAATTGCGACGAAATCTGGTCATCTGCGCCGGCGAATAACGATCAATCAATTTCGTCAATTTCAAAATCTGCAAACCCCGACTGCTCAAACGGCTGATGACGGGCGCGTCGAGCAAAACTATTTGCCGGTAAAGTTCGGGATTTTCCGCCGCGACAAGCAGATGCAAAACGCCGCCCAGACTGTGCCCGACGCCGACAACAGGCTCACCGCCGTAACGCTTTTTGATTTCCTCGCGCAGTTCGTCCTTTAAACGAAACCAATTATCGGTTACCGGAAAAACCGGATTGTGTGCGTGACGCTCAATATAACCGATTTCGTAATCGCCCGTTAAATATGAAAAAAGTTTATTGTAAGTTCGAGCCGGAAAACCGTTGGCGTGAGCGAAATGAATAACGTTTCTGGTCATTTGTCTGAAGCCATTTTACCAGTATTTTTTTGTTCAAACCAATCGAACCATTTCTATTAATTTATAAAAAAAATGTCTCGCGCGAAGCGTTTATTTTCTTTGCACGAGACATTCTTTATCATCCGTCACCGTTTCATTACTGCGTTTTTGAAACATTAACGGTGTATTTTCTCCACATCACTTTGCGCAGTTCGTCAGCTAAAGCGACGTCGGTTTTCTCCAGCAATTTCAAGTATTGATATGCCGCGTCGCGATTTCCTTTTTCCAGATAGTTAAGCGCCAGATTACAAATAGCTTCCCCGTAATCAGGCTTTGATTTGACGGCTTTTGAGAAATATTTGAAAGCTTCTTCGTTTTTTCCGAGCCTTTCAAGCACCGCTCCCATATTATTTTGAACATACGGCGAGTTTGCATCCAGGCTTTCGGCTTTTTTCAAGCTCTTCAGCGCCTCTTTATACCGCCCGAGCCAATACAGCGTGTATCCCAAATTGACATAAACCTCGACCATTTCAGGCTGCAATTTAATTGCCGCGTTTAATTGCTTTAAGGCTTCATCAAATTCGCCCGTTCGATTTAGGGCAATCGCGTAATTTACAAGGGTCGCGGCGTCTTTTGAATTTATCTGCAGCGCCTTGCGAAAATAAGCCTTGCTGTCTTCATACATCTCTTTATTACTGTAGGACTCGCCGAGGCTCGACAGCGAATCCTCGTGATTCGGATTGATTTCGATCAATGCTTTGAAAATTTTTATTCCGGCGTCATAATCTCCGTCTTCCATCAATGCGCGGGCTAAATTATACCGGCAGTTAAAACAATTGGAATCTACTTCGATTGCGCGAGAAAAGTAATTGATCGCCTCTTTGTAGTTTTTTTCTTCGAGAGCCTTTTTCATTCCCAGATTATTCAATTCGATTATTTTATCCAGATTCTCCGGTTTTACTTCCGTTTTCGAGGAGATTGATCCTTCAGTTATCACTTTGTCCGTAACAAATTGAAGATTTCTCGTCTTCATTTGCGCGTTAATTGTCATTGGTAAAATTATTGCCGCCAAAAATACGAGTAATTTTTTCATGCCTTTTCTCCTTGTGACCGAACGAAAAAATCGTTTGCGGTCGGTAAATCAAAGAACAGTTTCAAGCCGAAAACGAAGGCATTTTTTCAGCCGAAAACCGGCTTTTGTATAAAAGAAGATTTTTATAAATTAAGAAATGCGCCTTCTAACGGTGAAACACCGCACGCAGGCATTTTATGACACAAATTAAATCTTGTAAATAGTTTATTTTTCAATCATTTAGAAGTTCAAATACGTGTATAAAATCCATTTTTTTGGGTGTTGCTTTGGCAAAAAAAGAGGCTCGAAATGTAATATTTCGAGCCTCTTTTTCAGATTGAAAATCTGTTTTTAAGATAATTTGCGGACGCAGGACTTGACCAATAATATGGATTTGTCGGCGACGATTAAAAATTATTCGCTTATTGCTTTTGATTGGTAACGAGCAATTCCCAGTAACCGACATCAATCCATTCGCCGAACTTGAAGCCGACTTCGCGAAAATGAGCGACTTTTTCAAAGCCGAATTTTTCGTGCAGCCGAATGCTCGCCTCGTTCGGCAAAGCGATTCCGGCAATAATCGCGTGAACGTCCGTTTGCTGAAGTTCTGTTAATAATTTTTCATAAAGCCGCGTCCCGATTCCCTTTTGCCGGATATTGTTCCCGGCGTAAATCGAAACTTCCGCCGAACTCCGATAAGCGCATCTTGATTTATACGCGGCGGCATAAGCGTAGGCGACAATTTCGCCGTTTTCCTCGGCGACATAATACGGATAACTTGCCGTTATTTCGCCGATGCGATGCCGCATTTCAGCTTCGTCAATAGCTTCGGTTTCAAAAGTGTGATGCGTGTTTTCAATATAATAATTATAGATTTCGGCAATTTGCGTAGAGTCAGATAATTCAACTTGTCGAATGTTCATTTTAACTTTTCTCGGAAACTTAATTTACAAATGTAGCCAAATAACAGCCATTGAAAAATACTAAAAATAACGATAAATAACATTTCAGAGTTTTCAACATATACGACCTGTTGATTAGGCGAAGGAAACAATTGATTGGCTAGTGATTCTCCAATCGCGATTGCCGGAATATTAATTATCGCAAGAATTTTTATTGGCGCAGGTTCATAAATAAAATGAAAACTATCGTAGTTCCATCCTTTTTCAAATAATCCCCAAATTGCTAAAACAAAATTAGCGAAAACAGCTGATAAGCTAATTTGATTCGTAAAGAAAATATTTATTTGAGACAGCAAAAATTTCATATTCAAATAATCTCATAAATAGAATTTTCCAACTATTATTTTTTCAATTCCATTTTCGCAATCGATTCGAGATGAACTTCGTCGGGACCGTCGGCGAGGCGCAAACTTCTCGCATAAATCCAGAAATTTGCCAGCGGAAAATCCTGCGAAACGCCAGCGCCGCCGTGCGTTTGGATGGCGTGGTCAATTATTTTCAGAGCCATTTTCGGAACGACGGCTTTGATCATCGCAATTTCACGGCGCGCCGCTTTGTTGCCTGCTTCGTCCATCATCCACGCTGTTTTCAAAACCAGCAGCCGCGCCTGCTCGATTTCGTTGCGCGCTTCGGCAATCCAGGTTCTGACGACGCCTTGTTCCGACAAATTTTTACCGAAAGCGACGCGAGATTTGACGCGTTCGCACATTAATTCGAGTGCGTGTTCGGCAACTCCGATCAGCCGCATACAATGATGAACTCTGCCCGGACCTAAACGCCCCTGCGCGATTTCAAAACCGCGCCCTTCGCCCAAAAGCAGATTCGCCGCCGGAACGCGCACGTTTTCAAATGAAATCTCTGCGTGCCCATTCGGCGCATCGTCGAAACCGAAAACGTTCAAAATTCGCTCGACTTTAACGCCGTCAGCTTCCATCGGAACTAAAATCATTGATTGTTGCAGATGTTTAGCGGCATTTTCGTCGGTTTTGCCCATAAAAATCGCCAGTTTGCACCGCGCGTCTCCCGCGCCGGTTGACCACCATTTTCTGCCGTTTAAAACGTAAAAATCACCGTCTTTAACAATCGAAGAGCGAATATTTGTTGCGTCGCTCGAAGCGACGTCCGGCTCGGTCATCGCAAAACACGAGCGGATTTCTCCGTTTAACAAAGGTTCGAGCCACGTTTTTTTCTGCTCTTCCGTGCCGTATTTTTCCAGCACTTCCATATTTCCCGTGTCCGGCGCGCTGCAATTGAAAACTTCAGACGCCCAGACAACTCTTCCCATCGTTTCAGCGAGCGGCGCGTATTCGAGATTCGACAAACCGGAAACCTCGGGCAAAAACAAATTCCACAAATTTTCGGCTTGAGCTTTCCGTTTCAAATCCTCGATCAAAGCGGAAGTCTGCCAGCGGTCGCCGGAATTCGTTTCGCTTTCATACGCTTTTTCGTTCGGATAAACGTGCGCGTCCATAAACCCGCGTAATTTTTGTTGCAGTTCGAGCGTTTTCGTTGAATAATCGAAATTCATAATTTTTAAGCCGATAGATTAACACAAAAAATCGGCTCGACAACCCACCGAACGAAACTTGACTGGTTTTATCAAACGAGAAAAGTTCAAACGTCTTCGGTCATTTTATTCCTTTTTTAATTCAGGAGAAATAAGAATGAAAACATCGAGAATAAACACGAAACTTAAATCGGGTCTGATTGTTTTTTGGTTTTTTTCAGCAGCTTTCGCCGCCATCGCGCAATCGCCGAACCGCCCGATTGCGGAAGTTCATAAAGAAGTTTCCGATTACGTTAAAGTAAAATCGAGAGAGCTTTTGAGTGAGGGCAAAAAAGTTGACGCCGACCGGCGAGAAGGTTTGGCGCGCGAGCAAAAAGCTTTAGCCAAGAAATACGCGGCGGAAGCGGCAACGCGAACGGATTTAAAGGGCATTGACGTTTATTATCTCGGGCTGCTTTACGACGCTTCTGAAAACGAGCCGAAAACTCTGGAGACGATGAAACGTTTTCTCGCGCAATACGCGCCTGAAACGAAGGGCGACGCGATTCAATCGGCGCGCAGTTACATCATTATTCTTGCCGCCAAGGGTAAACAATTTGCCGAAGCCGAGCAAACATTGCAGGCGTGGCTCAAAGGCGAACCGGCAATGCCGCAACAGCGTCCGGCGATTGAACAAAGTTTGGCGGTTTCATTTTATAAAGACGGAAAATTCGACGAAGCCGTTCGCTACGGTCAAACGGCGTTTGAAAATCTAAAGGCGCTCGAAGCGAAAACTCTCGCCGAACGCCGGGCGAAAATGGATTTATACGGCAATCTGGTCGAAATTCTGGCTTTGAGTTATCGCAAAGCGAAAAATTCCGACAAAGCGCTCGAAGTTTTAGCCGAAGGACGCGCGCTTTCGTTTACGATTCCGTCGGCGAAACTTTATCGCCGCGTGATGGACGTCGTGCAGGGCAGCGGTTTTTCCGAGAAAAAACTGATGCAGAAAGTGGAATCTTACAAAAACGCCGACGCCGCGCCGGAACTCGCCATACAGGAATGGCTCGGTCAGGAAGCCGTCACGCTGGAAAATCTGCGCGGCAAAGTCGTGCTCCTCGATTTCTGGGCGACTTGGTGCGCGCCTTGTATTTCGACGTTTCCGCGACTCCGGTCTTGGCATAAAAAATACGCCGAAAATGGATTTACGATCATCGGCGTGACGCAGCTTTACGGCAACAGCGACGGCAAACCGATGTCGCCTTTGCAGGAAATCGATTTTCTCGGCGAATTCAAGAAAAAACACAAACTGCCATACGGTTTCGCCGTTTCCAAACGTGGCGAAGACAACGCGAAATACGACATCAGCGCTTACCCGACGACAATCCTGCTCGACCGCAGCGGCGTCATTCGCTACATCGGCATCGGCGCGGGCGCGGAAGAAAGCGAGAATCTCGAAGAAATGATTGAAAAACTGCTCGCCGAGACGAATCAAAAATCCGTTCTTTAAATTATGAATCAAGACACAAAACCGATTCGTGCGGGCGAAGAGTTGAACGCGGCAAATCTGGCAGAATTTTTGCGCGAGAATTTAGACGTTAAATCGGGTGAAATCGAAATTTCACAATTTCCCGCCGGAAGTTCAAATTTGACATACTGCGTCCGCGTTGCCGAAAAGGAATACGTTTTGCGACGCCCGCCGTTCGGCAATCAAGTTAAATCGGCGCACGACATGCAGCGCGAATTCGATGTTTTGTCGAAATTGGCGAAGGTTTACCAGCCCGCGCCGGAACCGTTGGTTTACTGCGCCGACGAAACGGTTATCGGTTCGGATTTTTATTTGATGGAACGACGGAGCGGTTTGATTATTCGCGGGAAATCGCCGGAAATATTAGAGAATTCTGCCGAACTGCAAAAATCGGTTTGCGAATCTTTTATCGCAAACCTCGCCGACTTGCACGCGCTCGATTACGAAAAAATCGGTTTGGGCGAACTCGGAAAACCCGAAGGCTATACTCGGCGGCAGGTCGAAGGCTGGACGAAACGTTATTTTAACGCGAAAACCGACGAACACGCGGAACTGGAAAAAGCAATCGAATGGCTCAACGAAAACGTTCCTGAATCCGGCGGCGCAGCGCTCGTGCATAACGATTACAAATTCGACAATGTGATGCTCGACCCGGAAAATTTAACCGAAATTGTCGCCGTTCTCGATTGGGAAATGACGACCGTCGGCGAGCCTTTAATGGATTTGGGAACGACTTTGGGCTATTGGATGTCAAAAGAATCCGGCGCGGAATTGTTAAATATGCCGTTTAATCCGCGCGTTTTAATGGAGAACATTTCCCGAAAAGAATTAGTCGAAATTTACGCCGAAAAATCCGGGCGCGATGTTTCAAACATCCTTTTTTATTACATTTTCGGCACGTTCAAAATCGCGGCAATCGCGCAGCAGATTTATTTCCGTTTCGTCAAAGGATTCACCAAAGACGCGCGTTTCGCCAATTTTAATCACTTCATCAACGCGCTCGGCAAAATCGCCGTTGACGCCGTTGAAAAAGGAAAAATCAGTTGAAATTCAAGATTTAAGATTTAAGATTTAAGATTCAAAATCAAGATTGCGGGTTTTTTAATCCTAAATCTTGAATATTGAATCTTGAATTCTTTTGAATGTGATAAATTATTTCTATGCTCAATTCAATCAATTATTCACTGCCGGAAAAACTTGAAAATGATGTGCAGGAACAGCTCGGCAAATGGGAAAAGCAAAACGCGATCAGCCGCATTTGGTCGAAAGACGCGAGCGTTTGGACGAACGAAGACGAAGCGAAATGGCTCGGCTGGCTCGATTCGGTCGAAGTCGAATTGTCGAAAATTCAGGAATATAAAGATTTCGCAGAAGACGTTAAAAACGAAGGATTTACAGACGTCCTGCTGATGGGAATGGGCGGCTCGAGTTTAGCGCCCGAAGTTTTATCAATCACTTTCGGCGCGGAAAACTTTCACGTTCTTGACTCGACCGTTCCGGCGCAGATAAAAACGATTGAAAACCGACTCGACTTAGAAAAAACGCTTTTCATCGTCGCATCCAAATCCGGCTCGACGCTCGAACCGAACACTTTCAAACAGTATTTTTTCGAGCGCGTCGCTGAACGAGTCGGGCGCGAAAATGCGGGCAAACAATTTGTCGCCATCACCGACCCGAACTCGAAAATGCAGCAAGTCGCCGAGCGCGACAATTTCCGCAAGATCTTTTACGGCAATCCGGAAATCGGCGGACGTTTTTCCGCGCTCTCGCCGTTCGGAATGGCGGCAGCGGCAGCGATGAATTTGGATGTCGAAGAATTTTTACGAAACGCGCAGGAAATGGTCGCGGCTTGCAAAAACGAAGATCCGGCAGAAAATCCGGGCGCGATTTTGGGAACGATTTTGGGCGTTTGCCAAACGCACGGGCGCGATAAATTGACGATTTTCACTTCTGAAGAAATTTACGATCTCGGCGCGTGGCTCGAACAATTAATCGCCGAATCAACCGGAAAAAACGGCGTTTCAATCATTCCGATTGACCGCGAACCGCTGCTCGATTCAGCGGATGATTACGGTGATGACCGCATTTTCGTTTATTTAAAGACGAAAGATTCAGACATTGAATCTTTCGAGGAAAAACTCGGCGTTCTCGAATCAAATGGTCAGCCGATTATCCGTATCGTTTTAGACGAAAAATCAAATCTTGGGCAGGAATTTTTTCGATGGGAATTTGCGACGGCAATCGCGGGCGCGATTATGCGTATTAATCCGTTCAATCAGCCCGACGTTGAAGCGGCGAAAATCGAGGCGAAAAAAATCACCGAAGAATATGAACGTACCGGCGAATTACCCGATGAAACGCCGGTTTACGAAGAACACGGCATTAAACTTTTTACGAGCGAAAATTACGCCGCGTCCCTGGAAAAAGGATTGAACAACGAAAAATCGCTGAAAAAATATCTCGAATCGCACCTCGCGCATTTGCAGGAAAACGATTATTTCGCCGTGCTCGCATACGTTGAAATGAACCGCGAAAACGAAGAACTTTTGCAGCAAATTCGCGAAAAGGTTTTGAACGCGAAACTTGTCGCCACTTGTCTCGGATTCGGACCGCGTTTTCTGCATTCGACCGGACAAGCCTATAAAGGCGGCGCTCCGAACGGCGTGTTTTTGCAAATCACGTCCGACGACGCTGAGGATTTCCCCGTTCCCGAACAAAAATTCACGTTCGGCGTCGTTAAAGCGGCGCAGTCGCGCGGCGATTTTCAGGTTTTGCTTGATCGAGAAAGACGCGCTTTGCGTGTGCATTTGGGCACGGATGTGAAAAGCGGTCTGGAAAAACTTTTAGCGTTGATTTAATTAAACGAAAAACGGAAAAAAGCGTGAAGATTATATGAAATCTTCACGCTTTTTTCCGTCTGCTGACAAATTAATAACAAAATTACGTCGCGTCGTTTTCGTCTTTTTCTTTCGGATAAAGCAGATTGCCGCTTTCGTCAATCGCGTCCTTGTCAACGTGTTCCTGCGGCGTTTTCTGTCCCGGCTGCACAGCGTGTTCGGGATGTTCGCCAATGTCTTCGGCAATTGTTCCTTCCTTTTCGTTTTGTTCAATTGCTTTTTTGGCTTGAGCAACGTCTCTTTCGTCCGGCATAAATTATTTTCTCCCTTTGTTTCGATCTTTTGATCAATCAAAGATTAACACAAATTTTCACGAGTTTTTTTATTTATTTGAATATTGCTCCAATTTTATTCGTGTTATCTGTGATAAACAAATTTTCAAACTTCGACCGTTTCATTTTCTTCAACCAAATAAGGCGTAACCGCCGGTTTGTCCAAATCTTCCTGCAAAACTTTCGCAATCACCGGCAGACTCAAGCTGCGCGTTTTGCCGATTCCGGCGACTTCCTTGCCTTTGGCGTAAACGGCGTGGCGTCCGTGTTCTTTATACCATTCCGAAAGCGACGCGGTTTTGTGCATTTCTTCGATGATTTGCCGCCAGCCGACGCCCGTATTGTAGGCGCAAAACGAGATTTCGCCTTCCTGTGTGCCGTATGGAATGACGCACATTTCGGTGCGGCGGAAATCGTAGTTGAAAAGGTCTTGAAACCACATTCCTTCGACGCACAACACGCGCCAAACGTCGTCTTCGCTACGCGTTTTCATCCGGTCGTTGCGGTCGGAATTGGAATTTGCCGATGAAGGCTTGAAAAGATTCAAAATCTGCGAAATCGGAAAACCTTCTGGCGCTTTCGCCGCGTCGTAATTGCGCATAATCGCCATTCCGAGTTGTGCCATCGTCAATTTTTTGCCGCGCGCCGTGTCGGTGATGACGGAAACGTCTTTCATAAACTGCTCGTAATTGAAAAAATCGAACAGCGAAGTCATCGCGCCCGTTTTTTTATTGACGACGATGAGCGTAAAAATCCCGCAATTCGGATGACAATTGCACGACGACCAGCCCCAAGGCGCGTCCGCGCCCTGCAGCATATCCATCACGGAAGTGAATGCGGAATAGGAGCTTAGCGGAAACCAATCGCGCAGCGGTTCGAGCGCGAATTTATCGTTTAATTGATTTTTCAAATCGTGCGTCATTCCGGCGAGCGTGTATCTCTGCTGAATTCGCACGTCGTCAGTAACGTCTTCGTCGCGTCCGGTGAATGAAACCGGCTGGAAAGCAATCGTCTGAACTTTATCAATATTCTGCGCGGCGAATTTCACGATGTCGCCGATGGCGTCGTTGTTGATCGTGTTCACAATCGTCGTCACCAATGTAACTTTGATGCCGACGGACGCGAGATTTTCAATCGCTTTTAATTTCACGTCGAACAGATTGCCGACGCCGCGATGTTTGTTTTTTTCTTCGCTCGTGCCGTCGAACTGCAAATAAACGCCGTGTTGTCCCGCCGCTTTCGCCGCTCGGCAAAACTCAATATCTTCGGCGTAGCGTATGCCGTTAGTCGCGGCTAAAATGCGGTAAAATCCGATCTTTTTCGCATACGCGACCGATTCCAAAAAGTGCGGCGCAATTGTCGGCTCGCCGCCCGAAAATAAAATGATGATCTGACGGCGCGGTTTAAACGAAACAGCGCGGTCGAGAATCGCTTTCGTGTCTTCAAACGTCGGTTCGTGGACGTAGCCGACTTGATTGGCGTCCATAAAACACGGGTTGCACATCATATTGCAGCGGTTCGTCAAATCAACTGTTAAAACCGCGCCGCGCCCGAATTTAATGTCGCTCGTGCCGTGATGATGAACGTGCGAATCCTCCGCCGAACGAAAATCGCGCCCGTAAAACAAGGATTCGATACGTTCGAGAAACTTCGCGTCCGTCGCCATCACGTCAACGAATTCGCCGTGCGTCGGACAGATTTTGCGCATCACGACCTGACCGTTTTCTTCCAAAATCCGCGCCTTGATTTCGCCCGGATGCGAATTCATCAGTATTTCGAGCGGAATATCTTTATTAATCACGCCTTCGCGCACTTGCTTGACGCACGCCGGACAAAGTGAATCGGTTTCGCGCGGAAAACCGAGCGGCGGCGCGGTTCGCTCGTAAGATTTCAAAAGCGGTTCAGCCGCCCAATTCGGCTTGATAGATTCGCCTTCGGGCGCTAGTTTATTAACCGCCTGAAACGCTTTCCAGCCCAAATCGGCAATTTTCGATGCCGCCTTCGAGCCGGTTTTTCCCTTGCCTTTCCCATCACCTTCGCCGCGCCTGAAATTGTCGCTGAACATAATGTTTTATATAAAAAAGCAGAATTGAATTTTTAGGTGTTCGATGCAGTAAATTTACGTCAAGGCTATCAAATTGTTTGTAATTTTCCAAGTTTTGGAATCGGTTTAGAGTTACAAACATTCATCCAATTTCACAGAAATTAATTTTTCTTTATTTTTGTTATCATAGTCATAAGCAGAGTTTACGTTTTCAAAACACTTTTTTATTCGGTATTGTTTCCCGTTAAATTGAAAAAATCCTCTATTGTTTGCCGACCAGCCATTTTGCAACTCTACCTTTATATCTACGAAGCCATTCGTTTTATTTCCAAGCAACTGTAAATCTTCTGGGAACTCTCCTACCGGCGCTTCAAAAATTATTTTATGTTCGTCATTGATTTTTGAAACAATCCAAGTCGGACAATCTCCGCTTGAGCCGCAAAACAATCCATAAACGCCTCTCAGAATAACTTCATCAGATTTATCATTATTTAAATCTACTTCTTGTCTCGCGAAAATCTCTTGACAGTTATTTTCTTCAATATTAGGGTAAATTTCCGTTATAAATTCACTGTCTTTTTCTAATTTACTCCAAACCGTTTTGGTTGCTTCATCTTCGCAACTGAATTTTGCTGACGGCGTTTGATAAAACGTGTTTTGTTCAATGAATTTAATTTCGGTTGACACTTTCATTACAGCAACCTCAACCGAATTACTCCAATAAAACCTAAACCCCACAAATGAGCCAATTCCGAAAGCCAACAGCGCAACCGATAAATAAAAGAGTGTTCGACGCATAGTGTATTAACACAAAAAAAGGACTTCCGACTGCTCAAAAGAGTAGCGGAAATCCTTTATAAAAACAATGTTTTTTCTTTTGCGCGGCTTTAACTGAACGCGCCGGTTACTTCGTCCAAATCGGTTTGGATATTGTCCCACGCGGCGTGCAGATCTTCTTCGGTCAGGCGCAGCATAATTGACGATTCGGAATTCAAAATCGCGGGGTCGGCTTCGAGGCGCAAGCCGTAACCGTTGTAATTAGCGAGCGCGTCGGCGACGTTGATTAAATGTCCGATGAAAACGGATTCGGTTGATTGCGACGGGTTGTGATGGTTTAAGATGACGTGGCAAATCATTTCCGGCAATTGCCAGCGATTGACGACAAGCGCGCCGACTTGCGCGTGATTGTAACCGAAAGTTTCGGTTTCCCAATCGGGCATTTCGTTTTCCGTCTTTTTATCTAAGATTTGCGAATAAGTTTCGGCGTCGGCGCGCAGCAGCATAATTTTGCCGATGTCGTGCAGCAAGCCGCAGATAAAACCTTCTTCCGCGCCGCGCATTCCGAGCTTTCGGCTCAATTCTTTGACGAGCAGACCGACAGCCAGCGAATGTTCCCAGATCGTCCGCCCGATGACGGAGCTGCGAATTTCCTTAGCAAAAGCGTCAACGGTCATTCCCATCATCAAAATGATCGTAAAGCGATTTCATCCCGATCAGTTCGATTGCCTGATACAGCGAATTAACGTCTTTCTGCGAAGCGTAAATCGGCGAGTTCGCCAGACGCAGAACGCGCGGTCAACGACGGATCGTAACCGACGGCTTCGGCGAGCTTGCGCGTCGAGACGTTGACGTCGCGCAAATATTCCAAAACGCGCAGAGCGCTTCCGGGCAGAGGCGAAAGTTTGGTTTTGACAATCGCGTCAATATCAATTTGAGTTTTAACAGTCGGTTTTTCCGCAACAGGCGATAAAGTTGTCATAATAAATTCAGGTTGGATAAAACAGGTTTGTTTCGTGAAAAATAATTTCCCATTTACTTTTCGGCAGAATTGAAAAAAACTTTAGGCTTTTTTTCATCTAGCGCAAAAAATTTCCGGCGCTATTCACGAACTGCTTGTATTTTTTTTATGGCTGATTAATTATCTATATTTATTTGCATTTATTTGCATAAATCTGCAATCGAGTCTTTCCGATGAAAAAATTTCTGACCGCAAAATGGCACGATTTGGTGATGGCGAATTACGAAGTCGCGCCGGAAATTCTCGCCGAATTAGTGCCGAAAGGCGTCGCGCTCGATTTTCACGACGGCAAATGTTTCGTCTCACTCGTCGCGTTTATGTTTCTCGACACGCGTGTGCTCGGCGTTCCGGTTCCGTTTCACATCAATTTTGAAGAAGTAAATCTGCGCTTTTACGTTGTGCGAGAAACCGAAACGGAAACGCGCCGCGGCGTCGTTTTCGTCAAAGAAATCGTCCCGCGCTGGGCGATTGCGACCGTCGCCAGAGTTTTTTACGGCGAGCCTTACGAAGCATGGACGATGAACCACGCGCGCAGCGAAAACGATTTGTTTTATTCGTGGCGCAAAGCCGACTGCGAAAATCATATTAAAATAGAAATCGGCGCAAACGCGGGCGTTCCGGCGGAAAATTCGCACGGCGAATTTATCATCGAGCATTATTGGGGATACACGAAACGCGCCGAACATCGCACCGATGAATACAAAGTCGAGCATCCGAAATGGGAACTTTTCGACGTGAAAAATTACGAGATAAAATGCGATTTCGGTATACTTTACGGCGAGCGATTCGCTTTTTTGAACGAGGCGCAACCGCATTCGATTTTTATGGCGAAAGGCTCGGAAATTTCGGTTTACAAAGGCGCAAAACTCGTTTTATAACATTTTTATAATCATTTATGGCAATCATCGGCATCGTCGCCATCGCAAAAAATTTCGCCATCGGCAAAGACGGAAAACTGCCGTGGCATTATTCGGCGGATTTGAAATTTTTCAAGCAAACGACCGTTAATAACGCGGTCGTGATGGGTTTCAACACTTGGAAATCAATCGGCAAACCGCTGCCGAAGCGTTTAAACGTCGTGCTTTCGCGTTCGAAGTCGATTGAAAACCAGCCGGAAGTTCTTCTTTTGCGCGGCGTCGAAGAAACTCTGGCTTTATCAAAATATCTGATCGGCGATACATTCATCATCGGCGGCGCGTCAACTTACGCGCAATTCGCGAACCAGATTGACGAATGGATCGTGACGGAAATTCCCGAAATCGTCGAAGACGCCGACGTTTTTATGCCGCGAGATTTTTTGAACCAGTTTGAATTGCGGGAAAGCAAAATTTTGGAAAACGATTTGACGGTAAAAATCTTTGTAAAAAAATCTTTGTAAAAATATAAATTCGTAGTAAAATCGCGGCAAATAATAATAAATCGACAATAAATCAAAGGAGAAAAAATCTATGATGGGCGGAAAATCCTGGGACGAATGGATTGATGAATATGCGGAATCACATCAAAACGATATAAACCGTTTGACGCACACAATCGGAATTCCGATGATCGCTTTGTCCTTGCTGCTCGTTCCGGTTTCGTTTTTCGTCGGCGGATTTTGGCGCGTCGCGCTCGCTTTGTTTGTTTTCGGCTGGATTTTGCAGTTCGTCGGGCATTATTTTGAAGGCAAACCGCCGGAATTTTTCCGCGATTATCGTTTTTTGTTCGTCGGCTTGCGCTGGTGGCTGAAGAAAACGTTCGGCAAATCCACAAAAGGCGAAGACTCTTGAAGTTTTCGCCTTTTGTATTTGTAGGGTAAAATCTACCGAGAATGAAAACCGCCTACATTTTAGCTCTCGACATTGGCACTTCGAGCGTGCGCGCGGCGCTTTACGATTTACGCGGCAATGTTCTGCCGGAAACGATGGTCAAAAACGAGCGCCAATTGACGGCAACCGACGACGGCGGCGCGGAAATTGACGTGCTCGAAGCATTCAGGCAAATTGAAACGGCGATTGACGACGTTCTGGAAAAATCGAAAAACATCGCGGGCGAAATCTCAACGGTCGCCGCTTCGTCGTTCTGGCACAGTTTGGTTGGGGTTGACGCGCGCGGAAAACCGACGACAAAGGTTTTCGGCTGGGCTGACACCAGAAGCCGCGAATATGTTGCGGTTTTGCGCCAAAAACTCGACGAAAACGAAACGCACAATCGAACCGGCGCACGTTTTCATTCGAGCTTTTGGACGGCGAAACTGCTCTGGATTCAAAGCGAGCAGAAGGAAATTTTCAGAAAAACGGCTCAATGGCTTTCATTCAGCGATTTCGTCGCGCTCAAACTTTCCGGCGCGGCGCGAACGAGCGTTTCGATGGCGAGCGCGACCGGAATTTTCGACATTCGACGAAACGATTGGGACGCCGAGTTAATCAAATTTCTCAAAATAAAACCGGAAAACTTGCCGGAAATTTCCCCAGACGACGCGGACACATTTCAATTAAATGCAAAATATCAAAAACGCTGGACGCGACTCGAAAACGCGCGCGTTTTTCCAGCAATCGGCGACGGCGCGGCGAATAATATTGGCGCGGGCTGCGTCAGCAAATCAAAAGCCGCGCTGATGATCGGCACAAGCGGCGCGATGCGCGTCGCTTTCGCGGGCGAGCCGCCGGAAAAAATTCCGTCCGGTTTGTGGTGTTACCGGATTGACCGCAAGCGAATCATCATCGGCGGCGCATTGTCAGACGGCGGCGGGCTTTACCGCTGGCTGAAAGACAATTTTCGTCTTAAAGCCAACGACGATCATACCGAAGAAGAAATCGAAAAACGCGTTCCCGACAGTCACGGTTTAACTTTTTTGCCGTTTCTCGCCGGCGAGCGCAGCATCGGTTACAACGAAGCGGCGAGCGGCGCGGTGTTGGGTTTGAAATCTTCGACCGACACGATTGACATCGTGCAAGCCGCGCTCGAATCGGTCGCTTATCGTTTCGCTGAAATCTTCGACCAATTACACGACGTTTGCAAAATCCGCGAAATCATCGCGTCCGGCGGCGCGCTGCGCGAATCGCCAGTCTGGACGCAAATCATCGCCGACGTTCTCAAACAAAATATGAGTTTGCCCGATGTTCGCGAAGCTTCTTCACGCGGCGCGGTTTTGCACGCGCTCGAAATGATTGGTGTAATAGAGAGCATCGAAAAAATTGAGACGACGAAAGGTTCTGAATTTAAGTTTGATAAAAAGCGAAATGCGATTTATAAAAAAGCAAGAAAAAGGCACGAAAAGTTTTATAATTTGTTGATTAATGTGAAAGAGAAAAAGTCATGAAACGAATAATTTCCGTTGCAATTTTGATTTTCGCTTCTTGTTTTGCGGCTTTTGCTCAGATAAATAAAAACTCGTGCCCTAAAATACAAATCAATGCGCCGGAAACTGTTCAAGCAGGAACAACCTTTAAAGTATCAGCTTCATTTGAAGATGAGCCTCAGCCGTCTATCTCTAAATTTAACTGGTTAATTATCAACGAGAATGAGGTATCTAGATTAAATGAAAGAGGAATTATTGAAGTTGATTCAAAAAATTTAAGAGAGTTTGTAACGATAATAATATTGGCTGAAAGTTTGAATGAGAAATGTCAAATTCCGGTAATGGCATCAGTAGCTTCCGTGCCGAATACTGGTTCGCCCTACATAATAGACGAATATTCTGAATTGAATTGGAATGAGGAAAGAGCGCGTTTGGATAATGCTGCTTTTCAAATGCAAAAATACAAAGACATGAAATTGCTTTTGTATATTTATTTTGACAAGAAAAATTCGCAAGTTCAAAGAAAAAATTATTTGGTAAAACTCTTAAATCATTTGTCTGAAACAAAAAAACTTGAGAAGCATAGACTTGTTTTTTTGATTTCAGAAACAGATAGCAAATGGGTTCGACTTCAGCCTGTTCCACAAGGATTTCTTAATTATTATTGCGATGATTGCATAGCATTTAACGCCATAGATTTTGATAAATTTGAAAAACTATTTCAACCAAAAATAATTAAAAGCCGTAGAAAATAAAAAATATGACAGCCCCAAAAATACAACAAAATATTGACAAACTCTGTATTAACACCATTAGAACTTTGTCGCTCGACGCGATTCAGAAAGCCGAGTCCGGGCATCCGGGCTTGCCGCTCGGGATGGCTCCGACGGCTTATGTTTTGTGGACGCGCTTTTTGCGCCATAATCCGAAAAATCCGAAGTGGTTTAACCGCGACCGTTTTCTTTTGAGCGCCGGACACGGCTCGATGCTAATTTACAGCCTTTTGCATCTGACGGGATATGATTTATCAATGGACGAGATTAAGCGGTTTCGGCAGCTTCACTCGAAAACGCCCGGACACCCGGAAAACTTTATGACGCCGGGCGTCGAGATTACGACCGGACCTTTGGGGCAAGGATTTGCAAACGGCATCGGAATGGCGATGGCGCAGGAACATCTGGCGGCGAAGTTTAATCAGGACGGTTTTCCGATAATTGACCATCACATTTACGCGATTGTTTCCGACGGCGATTTGATGGAAGGTGTCGCTTACGAATCGGCTTCGATTGCCGGTCATTTGCAACTCAAAAATCTAATTTATTTTTACGACGACAACCGCATTACGATTGACGGTTCGACGGATTTGGCATTTACCGAAGATGTAACGCAGCGTTTTGAATCGTGCGGCTGGCACGTTTTGACGGTCGAAGACGGCAACGATTTGACGGCAATCGAAAACGCGATTCGCGAAGCGCACAAGATGACGGATAAACCGAAATTGATTCGCGTTAAAACGATTATCGGCTTCGGAATGCCGAAACAAGGCACGAACAAAGCGCACTCGGACGCGCCCGGCGAAGAAGCCGTCAAGGAAACGAAGCGCAATCTCGGATGGGACGAAAACAAACATTTCTATGTGCCGAAAGAAGTTTCGGCGCATTTCCGCGAAGCGTTGAAAAACGGTGCCAAACTTGAGAGAGATTGGGACGCGCTCGTTAAAAAATACGAAAAAGCGCACGGTGATTTAGGAAAAACTTTACAGGAAACGCGCAAAAATAAATTGCCCGACGGTTGGGAAAAATCTCTGCCGAAATTCGATAATGTCGAGGCGAAAGCGACGCGCGCTTATTCCGGCGAAGTCATCAACGCCATCGCCGACGCCGTTCCGCAATTGATCGGCGGTTCAGCCGATCTCGCGCCGTCGAACAACACGACGATCAAATCGAGCGCCGATTTTCAAGCGGGACGTTACGAAAACCGCAACATTCATTTCGGCATCCGCGAACACGCGATGGGCGCGACGATGAACGGCATGGCGCTTTACGGCAGCGTAATTCCGTTCGGCGGCACGTTCCAGACTTTTTCCGATTATATGCGTCCCGCGATTCGCCTCGCCGCGCTTTCCGGCGTGCAGACGATTTTCGTTTTCACGCACGATTCCATCGGTCTCGGCGAAGACGGTCCGACGCACCAATCGGTCGAACATCTCGCCGCCCTCCGCGCAATTCCGAACCTCGCCGTCATTCGCCCGTGCGACGCGCATGAAACGCGCGAGGCTTGGCGCGCCGCTCTCGAACGCGACAACGCGCCGACGGCTTTTGCATTTTCGCGCCAAAAAATCGCTTTGATTGACCGCAAAAAATACGCCGACGCCAAAGGCTTGCACAAAGGCGCGTATGTTTTAGCGGAAGCCGAAAATAAAGCGGGCGAAAAATCAGCGCCGCAATTAATCATTATCGCGACCGGCTCGGAAGTCGGCTTGGCGATGCAGGCGCGCGAACAATTAAACGCCCAAAACATTCCGACGCGCGTCGTCTCGATGCCGTGCTGGGAATTTTTCGACGAGCAAACATCGAAATACAAAGAATCCGTTTTGCCGTCAAACGTCACGGCGCGTCTTGCAATCGAAGCGGGCGTGTCTTTAGGGTGGGCAAAATACGTCGGACTCGAAGGCGACACGCTGACGGTCGATAAATTCGGTGCGAGCGCGCCCGGCGATGATGTTTTCAAAGAGTTCGGTTTTACAGTTGAAAATGTGATTAAGAAAGCGAAAAGATTAATTTAGATTTCATCAAGAATATAGCTTCAAGTAAATTAAGTTGAAATTTATTTGTAGCTATATTCTTTTTCACTATGAATAATATCTCGGCATTTAATTATAAAATTACTTCCCTCAAAGAATTCCATTTCATGAACTAAAATCGAATCTTCTTCAATACGTATTTCGTGAACGTATAAATCTCCATGCCCGCTTTCACGCTGAAATGAACTTCCTGGATAAGTTTCGAAAAACTCCGGCGTTTTCAATTCAAAGCCAATTACATTTTTATATACAAGATAAATTCTCTTATCGTGAAACGGAGCTAAAAATCTCGCCTGAATTTCTATCGTTCGGTTATGTTTTCTTTCACCTTGAGCCGGTTCAATGATTTTCAAGTAATCAAGCCACGCATCGTGCAAACTAGAGTGAGAATCAAGACTGTAAAACTTATAATCAGAAGCAAATTGATAAACGTGCGGCGGCATTTTATCTTTGACTGTTTCTAAATATTTAAAGTAAGAGTCAAAATGAGTTCCGTCTTCATCGTAGTAAATATATTTCATTTTAAAAAAGTGCAAGCAAAATCTTTATTAATTTCCAACGCTTTCGTGCAACAAGCGAACAGCTTTTCGCAGTTTTCCGACGGTATCTTTTTCAAGCGGCGTGTTTTCCGGCAGTAAAATATTCGTGTTGAAAACTAAAATCGAAGCCGTGCGTTTTTTCGGGTTGAATTCGATGTAGCTGATAAATCCGTTTTGGTCGCCGCCGTGTCCGAGATAAGTTTCGCCGTTCTTTTTATCGAGAAAATAAATCAAGCCGATGTCGGTGGAAAATCCGCCGTTTCCGTTGGCGTCTAAAGGTGCAGAAATCGTCGGCTGGAACATTTCTTCGAGCGACGAGCGGCGCAAAATTCTTTCGTAAACTTCCCTTTTCCCTGTGTCTCCAATCAAAAAATTCAAATATTTAATCATATCCGGCAGCGGCGAATTCAGTCCGCTGTTGGAAACCGTGATGCCCGAATCGGCGTCGAAACGTCCTTCGGTGCGTTTGCCGTTTTCGACGTAATAACTGTGCGAGCGGTGTTTGAGCAAGTGATACGGCGTTCGGTCGAAATAGCTTTGATACATTTCGAGAGGTTTCAAAATGTTTTTATCAACGTAAACTTCGTAATCGTCGCCGATCAGGCGCTCGATGATTTGACCTAAAAAAACGATGCCGAGATTTGAGTAACTGTATTTGCTTCCGGGCTTAAAGAGAATTTCCGTAAACGGCAGCATCGCTTCGATTTGCGCGTATTTGGTCGGCTCGAACGGCTGCCAATCTTTGCCGTTTTTATACGGGAAAGTCGAATTGCGAAAGCCTGCCGTGTGATTCAAAAGTTGACGAATCGTGATGTCGCTCATTTTTCCGAAAGAATTATGAACTTTTTCAAGTTCGGGCAGATACTTGACGATTGAATCATCGAGCTTTAATAAATTCCGCTCGCGCAATTGCATAATCGCGATTCCCGTAAAAGGTTTCGTGTTCGACGCCCAATGATAAATCGTGTTTTCGTCAACTTTTTGATTTTTTTCGAGATTCGCCGCGCCGTAAAATTCGCGGACGAGGATTCGGTTGTCTTTAAGAAAAACGAAGCTGCTGCCGACAACGCCGGATTGTTTTAACTCCCGACCGTAAACGCTCTTGAATTCTTTGTAACTTTTGGAAAATTTATCGGTTTGAGCGCTCATCGTGATCGAAAACAAATTGCCGAACAACAAAAATAAAGTAAAAACGGCGGTAAAAGATTTCATTTATTTATTATGGGCAAATATGGGCAAAAACGAAATTTCCGGTCGGAAAATGTTTATCACAACGTGAATTTTCCGATTTTGCTTTTCTCAAACCGAGAGTTTTCTTTATTTATTCTGAAGTATTTCTTTGAATTTCAAAGCGTCTTCGGTCATATAAATGTTGTTGAAAAAAACGTACGCGGTTTTGCTTTTCGGCATCATCGCCGCTAACTCTTCCAGTTCGTCCGCTTCGTATTTATAACGCCAGCCGCCGCGCCCGTGAAGGCGATAATAACATCGGTCAGGCGTTACGGTCATTTTCTCGAACGGGTCAACGACGTGCCATAAATCGTGTTCTTCGCAGATTTCTTTAATCGTTTTGTCGTCCCAATCGCCGCGCGGCTCCCACGCGAAATTTAATTTTCCGCGTTTGATATTGGAAAAAAATCGGCGCAGATTTTCGATGTTTTCCGCGTACGGCTTAAAGCTCGCCGGGCATTGAAATAAAATCGTTTTCGCCTGCAAAGCCTTCGCGCAAGCGAGCGTCATTTCCCACGCTTCCTGCACAATGGCAGTCGGTTTGAAATATCCTGATTCTGCTTTTTCAGTTTCCGAAAGCTGTTTTTTCAGGCGTTTATAAGTCGGGCTTTTCGCTTCGTGCGTAATTAGCTGCCACGCTTTGACGGCGAATTCAAAATCCGCCGGGACTTCAGTGCGCCATTTTTCGAGCGTTTTTATCTGCGGCGGCTGATAGAAAGTTTGCTGAATTTCGACGGTTGAGAGAATCTCAGCGTATTGAGTTTTATTGGTGCGAAAACCGCTGGTTCCGATTTTTACTTTATGTTTCATAATTTGTCAGGCGCTTTGACAATTTTGTGAGCGAATCGAAATCTTGTCAATTTAGTTTTCGAGCGCTTCGCGGCAATTTTTACGTTTTTGTGCCGAAAACACACTTGTTTGTTAAAATACTCGTATGCAAAATCCAATTCGCATTCTGTTGATCGAAAATCAGATTTTAACTCGCATCGGCATAAAAACGATTCTTAAAGGTCAAGACGATTTTGAGATCGTAGGCGAAGCCGATTCAGGCGCGGCGGGTTTTGAGCTTTTCGAGCGATTAAACCCGGACGTAACGGTTTTAAGTTTGCGCCTTCCAGATTCGTGCGCGATTGATGTTTTAGCCGATTATTTCGCTGAAAATGAGAGCGCTAAAATAATCGTTTTAGCCGAACACGCGGGCGACGCGGAAATCAGTAAGTCATTAAAAAAAGGCGCGCTCGGTTATATTTGCAAAGACGTTTCCGAAGAGGAATTGATTGCGGCGATTCGCGCTGTCGCCGCGGGGCGAAAATACGTGCCAAGCCAGATTGCCGGAATTTTAAGCGAAAATTTCGGACGCGAAGAATTAACCGCCGCCGAACAAAAGGTTTTGCAGGCGATTGTCAGCGGAAAATCGAACAAAGAAATCGCTTTCGCGGCGAATGTTTCGGAAAACACTGTCAAAACGCACGTCAAAAATATTTTCGACAAGCTCGGCGTTTCCGACCGAACGAGCGCCGCGACTTTGGCAATTCGGCGCGGGCTCGTCAGAATGGATAATTGATAATGAAAAATTAATAACAGCCATCATTCGCTCTCGACCGCACATTTTTCTTCTCATCCGAATTGATGAGAAAAATCTCGTCGCAATTGATGATTACAGACGGGCTTTTTTCCGCTAATCTTTAAACATCAACAACGAAAGTTGAAGGAGAAAAGAAATGATTAAAATTAGAAGAAGCGACGAGCGCGGCGGCGGAAATTACGGCTGGCTCGACACGAAATACACGTTTTCATTCAACACTTATTACGACCCGAAATTTATGGGTTTTCGCAATTTGCGCGTGATAAACGAAGATTACGTCGCGGCGAATCAGGGTTTCGGCACGCACGGGCACGCGAATATGGAAATCATCACGTATGTCATCGAAGGCGCGCTCGCGCATAAAGATTCGACCGGCGGCGAAGAAGTTCTGCGCCCGCACGAAGTCCAAAGAATGACAGCCGGAACCGGAATTCAGCACAGCGAATTTAATCCGTCGGAAACGGAACGAGTTCATCTTTATCAAATATGGATTTTGCCGGAAAAAGACGGATTAACGCCCGGTTACGAGCAAACTTATTTCGCGCCGGAAACGAAACGAGGCGCGTTAAAATTGGTCGCGTCGCGCGGCGGCGATGACGGTTCGGTGAGAATCAATCAGGACGTAAAACTTTACAGCTCGATTTTGGCGAAAGATGAAACCGTTTCTCACGAATTGGCGGAAAATCGGCACGCGTGGATTCAAATCGTCAAAGGTTCAATCGAGTTAAACGGCGAAACTTTGGAGCAAAGCGACGGCGCGGCAATCAGCGACGAACGAGTTTTGCAAATTGTATCGCTCGCTGACGAAACCGAATTTTTGCTGTTTGATTTGAATTGATTTCGTATTTAAAGAAAAGGAAAAATTAGCCCCGGATTAACGCGGACAAAAGAATGGCGAAACATCTTGTCCGCGTTTTTGCGTTCATCTGTGGTTTCATTTTCCAGATTCGCATAAAATAAAAATGTGAATCAAAAACCGGCGATCCCGAAAGACGCAGCTGCCGTTATTTTAATCAGAGAAAATCGTATTCTCTGGGCGCGACGCAACCCGAACATTAAATTCTTAGGCGGTTGGCATGCTTTTCCCGGCGGAAAAGTCGAAGCGGGCGATGCCGAAATCCCGGTTAAAAACTGCGCGGACGCGAATTTGAAAAAATTTATCGTCGCGGCGGCGCGCGAAGCGTTTGAAGAAGTCGGCGTTCTGCTCGTGAGAAACGGCGAAAAATTGACGAAAGGTCAGCGCGCTTCTCTGCACGACGATCTTGTTTCGGGCAGAAGCAGTTTCGTCGAAATTCTCGCCGACTGGAATCTTCGTATAGACGCCCGCGATTTTCTTTACACGGGTTTCTGGACGACGCCGCAATTTTCGCCCGTGCGTTTTAAGACGCATTTTTTCATTGTCGAATGTCCGGCGAAACAAGAACCTTACGCGGCGATTTCCGAAATGCAGTCACCGGAATTTATCGCGCCGGAAAAAGCTCTGGAACGTTGGGCGAACGCCGAGGTTTTAATTTCGCCGCCGGTTTTACTCGCTTTGCAAGAATTGGCAGAAGCTGAGACGCAGAGACGCAGAGACGCGGAGACAAAAATAAAAGAAAAAGCCTCTTTTGGTTTTTCAGTCGTGTCTCCTGATTATGAAATCTCTGCGTCTCTGCGTCTCTGCGTTTCAAATCTTCTCAAAAAATCGGCGAGATCCGGCGGCGAAATCAATCATATCGAACTGAATCCGCGCGTTATCGTTTTTCCGCTCAAAACCGAAACTTTGCCGCCCGCGACGCACACGAATTGTTTTCTCGTTGGGCGGCGCGAATTCGTCGTCGTTGACGCAGCGGCGCGAATCGAATCGAAACAGGCTAAATTATTTGCTTTAATTGACGAATTCATCGAGCGCGGTTTTGTTTGCAGGGAAATTATCGTTTCGCATTCGCACGCCGATCATTTCGGCGGCGAAACCGCTTTGCAAAAACATCTGTTTGATAAATTTAAATTAAAAATTCCCATTTCGGCGCACGCGAAAACTGTCGAAGCGTTGCGCGGACGAGTCGAATTTCAAAAAACAATCTCTGACGAAGAAATTATTAATTTGCGAGACGAAACCGACGATGATTTTCAATTAAAAGCGTTTCACGCGCCCGGACATGCTCGCGGACATTTGTGTTTTTACGACGAAGCAAAAGGATTTTTGCTTTCTTCCGATAATGTTGTCGGCGCGGGAACCGTTGTCATCGCGCCGCCCGAAGGCGATATGACGGATTATTTAGCGACGCTCGAAAGATTAAAAAATCTGCCGAATCTGCGTTTTTTGTGCGGCTCGCACGGCGCGGCGGTTTTCGACGCGCGCGGGAAAATCGAAGAATATATTCGACATCGTTTGGAAAGAGAAAAACAAATTTTGGAAGCGTTTGAAAACGGCGCGAAAACGGTTGAAGAAATCGTCGGGAAAGTTTACGTTGATTTGAAACCCGAACTCGTCAAATACGCAGAAAAGTCTGTGGAAGCGCATTTGGAAAAATTAAAAATTCAATTGTAAATCTTTACAAAGATTCATTTTCGCCGCATTCGAGAACGAGCCGAAACGGAAAAAATCTTTTGACCGAAACATTTTTCAGATTCGCTTTGCTTGCCAAAACTTCCAATTCGTTCGGCTTGAATGAACGCAAAATCGAGAGCGAGCCGTCTTCGCGCACGAGTCGGCTGATGCGAAAAGCGGCGCAGAACATTTTGTATGAAATATACGCCGCCGGGTGGCGATGCAAATCAATGACGAAAATTTTGCGGCGGGCGACGCGGCTGAATTCCGTTAAAATCGGCACGAGATTTTCATCCGTGAAATGATGCGTAAAAAGCGAGCAGATAACGTAATCGAACGAGCCGTCGGCAAACGGCAGATGAAAAGCGTCGGCGCGAATCGCCGTAATTTCCGGGTAATTTTCCGATTCTTCGTTTATTGACGCGGCGGAACGCGCGTTTAATTCGAGTCCGTAAAGACGGCAATTTCTATTCGTTTTTCTGGCGAAATCGGCGACGACACGCAGCAGCTCGCCCGAACCAGCGCCGACATCGAGAACCGAGAATTCGAGTTGCTTTTCCCTTTTTATTGCTTGCAAAAGCGTATTTTTCAAAGCGCGAATATCGCCTGCGTAGCGGTTAACAAGGCGAATATCCTGCAAAAAACGGTCGTATTCTTCGGTCGTATAATCGCCCGTGTCAATGCGTTCGAGTTTTTCGCTTCGTTCGTCAAACATTTTGTAAGCATAGAGAAATCATTTTCGTTTAACAACAAAAAGCCGCCTTTCAATTTGAAAGGCAGCTTTTTGTTGTTTAATTCGCGGAAAAGATCAACTTAGAAATCCTTTGAAATTCGCGGCGTTCGTTTTGTGACCCGGAAAGATTTTATTCAAATCTTTGTTTCCCAAATGTTTATGCGCGACTTCGCCGAAAACGTCGCGGAAATCTGTCGTCACCGCTAAATCGCGTCCTTCGTTGAGCTGATCGTTTTTCAAGCCTTTCCAATCGGCGAAAACCGTGCCGCCTTTGACGGAATTTCCCAGAACGAGCATCGCGTTGCCGTGACCGTGATCGGTGCCGCGCGTGCCGTTTTCGCGGGCGGTTCTGCCGAATTCCGACATCGTTAAAAGCACGACGTCATCCATTCGTTTGCCCAAATCCGTCGCAAACGCGGCGATTGAGTTACCGAAATCGAGCAGAAGATTTGCCATCTGACCGCGCGAGCTGTTTTGGAGAGTTTGATTGTTATGCGTATCCCAACCGTTCGATTCGGCGAACGCAACTTCGAGACCGACGCCGGCTTTGATTAATTGAGCGATTTGCCGGAGCGAACGACCGAGCGGCGAATTCGGGTAAACCGCCGCGTTTTCCGGTTTGTATTGCGCCGGATTCGCTTGTTTCAAGAAGTTAACGGCTTGGAAAGTTTCCGCGCCGGTTTCGCTTAAATTATCCTTCGAGTTTTCCTGCCAGATTCCTTCAAAACCGCCTTGCACGGATTGCGTGTAAACACCGGCTTTGATGGCGAAATCCGACAAATCCGTCATTGCCACCGACGGCGCTCGTCCGTAGAGCGAGCGCGGAAGCTGTCCCGTTAAAGATACGGCGCGAAACGGCGACGCGTCTTTTTCCGCTTTCGCCTGTAAAACGCGATTGAGCCAGCCGTCGCGTGTCGCTTTGACGCCCGGCGTCGCCGATTCCATATAATCCTGCGCGTCGAAATGCGAGCGCGTGTTGTCGGGCGAACCGGCGGAATGGATGACGGCGAGCTGTTTCGACTGCCAAAATTTTTCGAGTGATTTGAGTGACGGATGAAGTCCGAAAAATCCGTCGAGATTAATCGCGCCGTCGGTTTTGTCGGGCGTTCCAATCGCAATCGTGCGCCGCAGATTATAATATTCGCTTTCTCCGTGCGGCACGATCATATTCAGTCCGTCAACCGCGCCGCGCTGGAAAATCGTCACCAGAACTTTTTTCCTGCCATAGCCGTTTTTGAGAACCGCGGCTTCGGCAAATTGCTGCAGAAAATTCGGTGCCGCCGCCATCAAACCGAACCCGGCGAACGCGATTCCGCTCGATTTCAAAAAATATCTTCTGTTCATTTAATTTAACCTCAGAAACTGCTGATTATTTATCACGGGTCGTTCCGTCGTTATTTTTTAGACGCCGCATAATACGATTTAGTCGTTTTTTATTTTCTACTTTGTCCGATTGCGATGTTCGTTGTAAATTTAAAAGGTGCGATAGAAAATATAAAAACGAGTATTATCAATTATTCGTTTTCGATTACTCATTCAATATTTATGCGAGAAGAACTTGTTAATTTAATCATTGAACGGCTCGACCGCGACGCTGAAAAAATACGCGCCGATTTTCAAGCCGACAAAGGCGTAACAACGAAATTCGCGGCGATTGACGATCTTTTGCCCGAAGAGTTGGCGCGGCGAATTTATGAAAAATTTCCGCCGCTCGACGAAATGCGTCTTTTGGACAGTTTCCGCGAGAAAAAATATACGTCGAAAGCGATGGAAAAATTCGATTCGCTGATTTTCGACATTACGTTCGCTTTTCAAGACGAGCGCGTCATCGGAAAAGTCGCCGAACTAACTGATATAAAAGACCCGAAAGGCGATCCGCATCTTTATGCGGGCGGCATCAGCGCGATGGCGAAAGGTCATTTTCTCCAGCCGCACCTCGACAACTCGCACGATTTCGAGCAGAAAAATTACCGCGTTTTGAATTTGCTTTACTACATCACGCCCGAATGGAATCCGGCAAACGGCGGCAATCTCGAACTCTGGGATGAAGAAGTAAAACATCCGGTCGAAATTCCGAGCCTTTTCAATCGTCTTGTTTTGATGTCAACCAACGATAAATCGTGGCATTCGGTCAACGAAGTAAAAACGGACGGCGCGCGGTGCTGCATCTCGAATTATTATTTTTCGCCGCACTCGCCAAACGGTTATGAAACCACGCACGTTACTTATTTTCAAGCCAGACCGGAACAAACTCTGCGCCGCATTGTCACGAAAGTTGACAGCGATTTGCGAACCGCACTAAGAAAAATCAAAAAGTCGGGTTTCAGCAAAAAAGATTTGTACGAAGGCGAGTCGAAAAGCGAAAAATGATGGTAAAAACATGAATAAAAAACTAAAATTGGAATTCTTGAAAGATGTCAACAATTTCAATAATTTGGTTTCACTAATCTTGAATGAACTTATAATTATAGATAAAAATGCTAAACAATTACCACTTAATTTGTCGTTGGCAAGCCAAAACTTAACAGGCAAATTATGGAAATTTGCTCCCGAAGAATATGGTGCTTATAAATTCCGAAACATAAAACAACAAACTGAAGAAGGTAAAGAATTATTGCCCACAAAAAACTTTAATGAAAATGTGACCATTCATTTTGGCTGGAATACTTTGAGTTTTGACACTTCTTTAAATGCGGCTTGGTTTAGCTGGATAAAGTTTTGTCAAAGTAACACTGATACTTTTAATTGTTGTTTATATCCTAAAAATCTAGATTGGTATGTTTTAAGAGCAGGAACTAATTTGTATCCAATGAAATTGATAAAAGACAAATATGAATTAGTCTCAAGCGATTAAAGTATAATTTCAGTTATTCAACAAAAATCTCGTCCACAAAAATAAACGCGTCGAAGCCCGCGCCCGGATGCCATGACGGAATTTTGCCTAAATTGACGGCTTTGACGCGCACGAAACGCGCTCGCGTCGGCGCGATGGTTTGGAAGTAATCTTTGATTTGCGGCTTCATATCTTCAACGGCGACATCGGTTTTTATTTCCGCGACCGTTTGAAAATTTACGCCGTCGGTTGATACTTCAAACTCGATACGCGTCGGCATCCAAATCCACGGACGCGCGTCCTGCAAAAATCCGCCGCCGACGCGTTTTATTTCAGTTTCTTTTTTCAAATCAATGACGGCAACGAAATCCTGATTTTGATAACCTTGCCATTCGCCCGAAGCGAAATTTGTCGTTCCGCGAATGCCGTCAATCAAACCATGCTTGCCGCTGCCAGTGTATTGGCGGTTATAAGTTGAAAACAATTTCACGTCCCAATCGTGCGGCATTCGATTCAATTTCGCTTCGACCGTAAAACTTTTGCCGCCGAACTTTCTCACGGAAATCGCTTTAATCGTCGCGCTTTCTTTTATTGTTAAAGGTTCTTTGTATTCAAACGACTTTTCGGTTGGCTCGCTGCCGTCTAATGTATAAAAAATCTTCGTGCTTTCGATTGGCGAGGAAATTTTCACGATTGTTTCCTTCTCGAAAACACGCGGCGCTTCAATCGTCGGAACGGGCGCGAAGTCGGATTCTATTTTTGATTCGGAAAACTCCGTGAACCAGTTTTTCACCGGCACGTCCGTCATTTTAAATTCCAAAACGCCGCCTTTGACTATTTCAGCATGCGAAAAAAACGTCTTTTTGTAATCTTGCCCGTTTAATTTGACGGATTTGACGTAAATATTTTTGTCGGAAATATTTACAGCTTTAACCGTAAATGTTTTACCGTTTTCCAGATTGATTTTGACTTCGCGAAAAAGCGGCGTTCCGAAATCGTAAACCGGAACGGATGGAGCGACAGGATAAAAACCCAAACTGCCTAAAATATACCAAGCCGACATTTGCCCGCAGTCTTCGTTACCGATCAAACCGTCGGGCGTCGGTTTATAAAATTCGTCCATTATTCGCCGCGTGAGTTTCTGCGTTTTCCACGGTTCGCCCGCGTAATTATAAAGATACGCGATGTGATGCGAAGGTTCGTTGCCGTGCGCGTATTGTCCGATAAGTCCGGTAATATCAGGTTGTTCGCGCCCTGTCAGTTTTTGTTCGGTCGTAAAAAGCTCGTCGAGTTTTTTTGAAAAATTCGTTTTTCCGCCGTATAAATCAATCAAACCGTTAACGTCGTGCGGCACGAAAAACGAATAAACCCACGAATTCCCTTCGGTAAAATGAAAAGTAACTTCGTTCGGCAGAAACGGTGAAATCCAATTCCCGTTCTGCTTCGGGCGCATAAATCCGGTTTGTTTGTCGTAAAGATTTTTATAATATTGCGCGCGTTTGATGTATTTTACATAATCCGCTTCGAGCGCCTGTAAATTTACTGTTGGTTTGGATGAGATACTTGGCGGATTTTTTACGTTGGTCAACCGCATTAATCTAAACTTTGCATCATCAACTAAAATCTTCGCCATTTGCGCTATGCAAAAATCGTTATAAGCGTATTCGAGCGTTTTAGAAACCGATTCCTGCTCGTCTTCCATCGAAATATAACCGCGGCGTTTGTAATCTTTCAGCCCGAAATGGTCGAGTTCAGCCGAATGCTTCGCCGCCGCGAAAGCCTTTTCGTAATCGAAACCTTTGATTCCTTTTGCCATCGCGTCGGCAATGACGGAAACGGCGTGATAACCGATCATCGTGTCGGTTTCGTTTGCCGCGAGTTCCCAAACGGGCAACCGTCCGCCCTGTTCGTATTGACGAATAAAAGTGTTGATAAAATCCGCCGTCCGCCGCTCGTCAATAATCGTGTAAAGCGGATGCGACGCGCGGAACGTGTCCCAAAGCGAGAAAATCGTATAATTCGTATCTTTCGCGGCATTGTGAACTTTTTTGTCCAATCCTAAATAATTGCCGTCAACGTCCTGAAAAACGTTCGGCTGAATTTTCGTGTGATAAAGCGCGGTGTAAAAATTCGTCATCTGCGCGTCAGTTCCGTCTGAAACTTCGATTTGCGAGAGTTCTTTGTTCCACGCATTTTTCGCGTCGGCGCGGACTTTTTCAAAATTCCAGTTGGGAATTTCCGCCACCAGATTGTTTCTCGCGCCTTCGATGCTGATTGGTGAAATGGCGACCTTAACTAGAATCTGCTCATTTGAATTAGTTTTAAATTGAAATGCAGCTTTCCAAGATTTTGCGGTTTCCTGAAGATTTTGGAAAAGCTGTTTCTCATCAAAAACCTTGCCTTCATTGTTTTCTACTTTTGCAATGCGAAAATCCTTTGAAAACTCAGCAACAAAATAAACAATTTGGTCTTTTGCCCAAGATGAAGAACGACGATAGCCTTCAATTCGATTTCTACCTGTAACTTTGAATTGAGCGTCCAAAACTTTATCGCGCCATTTCAAATCCAAAACGATGTTTGCCTCATCCGATTCAGGAAAAGTATAACGGTGAAATCCGACGCGTTTTGTCGCTGTCATTTCGGCGAAAATATTGTCGTCGTCGAGTTTGACCGAATAATATCCGGGCGTTGCGGTTTCGTTGGCGTGCGAAAATTTTGAAGCGTAACCGTTTTCGCTTTTCTCGCCTTCTTTTGCTGAAGTTTGCGGCGCGCCGATGGTCGGCATAAATAAGATGTCGCAGTAATCGGGAATTCCCGTGCCGCTCAAATGCGTGTGCGAAAAACCGTAAATCGTTGAGTCGGAATAATGATAGCCGCTTGAGCCGTCCCAATTATCAACGCGCGTGTCGGGCGAGAGCTGAACCATTCCAACCGGTACGGTCGCGCCGGGAAAAGTGTGTCCGTGACCGCCGGTTCCGACAAACGGATTGACGTAGCGCGTATAATCGGCGTTTTGCGCGAAAATGTAAAAACTCGAAAGAGTAATTAAAACGCCGAGGCGCAGAAACGCGGCGAATGATTTAAACGGCGAGCGGCGCAAACCTGATAAAAGACGTTCGCGCTTGTTTGTCTGTATTTTCATTGATATTGAAGTTAAAGCAGTTCAAGAAAATCTGTCAATTCCGGCGGCAGCGGCGCGGTGAAATTTAATCTTTCGCCGGTTTTCGGATGCGTAAAAGATAACTTTTCCGCATGCAGAAAAAAGCGATTCAGGTCAGCAATCGCTTGCCGAATTTCGAGATTGGCGACGGTTTTGTCGCGTCCGGCGTTGTAAGTTTCGTCGCCGACGACCGGATGATTGATATAGGCGCAGTGAACGCGAATCTGGTGCGTTCTGCCGGTTTTGATTTCAACGCCGAGCAAAGTAAATTTCTCGAATCTTCTTTTTACTTTCCACAAAGATACGGCATTGCGCCCGTGCGCGCGAACGCTCATTTTCGTGCGGTTATGTTTTTCCCGCGCAATCGGCTGGTCAATCGTTCCGGCGTTTTGTTCGAGTTCGCCGTGAACAAGGGCGACGTAAGATTTGAAAACAGTGCGGGCGCGAAACTGTTCGCTCAAGGCTTCGAGAATTTCCTGAGTTTTAGCGACGACGATCAAGCCGGAAGTGTCTTTATCGAGCCGGTGAACGATGCCGATGCGGTTACGGGTTTCAGATTCAAGATTCAGGATTGGATCATTTTCAATCTTGAATTCTGAATTTTGAATCTTGAATCTATACGCAATTGCGTTCGCCAGCGTTCCGCTTGAAATGCCTGCGCCCGGATGAACGACCATTCCGGCAGGTTTGTTGATAACGGCTAAATACTCATCATCGTAAACGACTTCGAGCGCGATGTCCTCAGGCGCGAATTCGGCAACCGGAAGCTCGGCTAATTCGACCTCGATTTCGTCGCCGTTTCGCAGTTTATAAGAAGATTTCGACGGCTTTTCATTGACTGTTACGTCGCCGTCGTCAATCAATTTTTGCAGCCGCGAGCGCGACCAGTTTTCGATTCGTTCGACAAGAAAAGCGTCGAGCCGTCTTCCGGCTTCGGCTTCGGTAATTTGAAAATTAAGATTTGTGATTTCTTCGGTCAATTGGGGAATTTGTGCGGTGATAATGATTTCTCCAGTTTTTATGATGTTTGCTCGACGACTTCTTTTTGACCGGCATTTCGCAGCCGCATAATCATAAAGATGATCGCGCCCGCCGCGACGATTAAGCTGATAATTTGCGAAGTCGAAAGTCCGGTTGCAGTGGTCAAGCCGAAAAGATCGCCGCGCGGGTCGTCACGGACAAATTCGATAATGAAACGGACAATTGAATAAATGATGCCGTAAGCGATTAAAACCTGCCCGTCGAAACGCTTTTTGCGGTGAATTAAAACTAAAATACCGAAAACGACGAGCATCGCGATTGATTCGTAAAGCTGCGTCGGGTGCAGATACAAATCAGCGCCGTCCGGTCCGTAAATCGGAACGCCCGTAAATTCGTGCGCGTGTTCGGTAAAATGAACGCCGACGGCGGAATCGGTCGGTTTTCCCCAACAGCAGCCCGCCGCGAAACAGCCCTGACGCCCGATTGCCTGACCGAGCGCCAAACCCGGCGCGAAAGCGTCGGCGACCTTCCAGAAAGGCAGTTTATACCAGCGAATTAAAAGAAAAAGCGCGAAAAATCCGCCTAGAAAACCGCCGTAATAAACGCCGCCCGAACGCAGAAAATCAAGGGAAAAAATCTGAACGTTGTCTTCGGTGAAAATCATCAGGATTTTCGAGCCGACGAGTCCGCCGATCAGCGTCCAAAGCCCTAAATCGTAAATCCGTTCACGCGGCAAGCCGTCGCGCCCGGCGAGCCGCGAAGCGACAAAAAGTGCGAGCAGCATTCCGACCGCCAGCAAAACGCCGTAAGAATTGACCGGAAAATTGCCGATGCGAAAAAGTTCTGGAAACATTTATTTATTAATTGACTGCGGTCGAAAGCTCGTTATTTTTCAAGTTATTTTTCAATTTGCTCAAATCAAATCGCATAACCGTTTCGCCGTCTTCGCTGATTTCCCCGGTTCGCTCGAAACCGACGCTTTTGTAGAGACGCTCAGCGCCGACGTTTTCCGGCACGAAACTAAGATAGATTTCCCGGCAGTCTTCGATTCGCGACATTCTTTCAATCACCTGCAAAACCGTCGCTTTGCCGTAACCTTTGCCTTGATGTTCCGCGCCGATCATCAACCGCACGAGATAAAATCTTTCATCGTCCGTGTCATAACCATACATCACGAAACCGACCATTTTGTCTCCGGCATAAACGGCGTACGGATTGGCGGTCGGATAAATTTTCGCCTGCGCGATGGACATTAAATTCGAGGCGACGAAATTTTCCTGACCGTCCGAAACTTTCAAATTAATGCACTCGCGGAAATTCTGCGGCGTTATTTCTTTGAGTCTGACCGCGCTATTTTCCGTCATCAGTTTTTACTTCTTTCTTTTTCGATAAAAACATGTCCAAAATCATCAGTCCCGCGCCGACGCAGATCGCCATATCGGCGACGTTAAATGTCGGGTAATGCCACGAGCCGAACTGCACGTCAATAAAATCGACGACAAAACCGAGCCGCGCGCGGTCAACGACGTTGCCGACGATTCCGGCTAAAAGCAAAGCGAGCGCGCCCAAAATCCGGTCGTCGGAACGCGGCGTTTTCCAGAAAAAATACAGCACGAGCGCGGCGGCAACGAACGCGACGACCGACAATCCCCAGCGTCCGGCGTCGCCGTGATCGTCGAGCATCGAAAAAGCGACGCCCGTGTTTTGCGCGTAAGCAAAATTCAAAAAACCGGGAATGATCGTCCAGTCACCATCGAAACGAAGGCGTCGTACAGCCCACGCTTTCGTCGTCTGGTCAATCATAAAAACCGCGCCGGTGACGAGCAGATAGCCGAATTTCCAGAAAATATCTTTTTTATTCAAAATTAAACCTCAATTTACCGGCAGACGCCGTTTCAACGTTGATATTATGACGCTCGAAATCAGTTCCCGTTTGCATCATTATATGGAATATGGAAAAACAGCTTTCGGCGCTTTGTATTGCGTCGCCCAGTCCAAAGCGCAAACGTCCGTGCAGCCGATTTGATATTTAACAACGCGCCATTTGCCGTTGCTTTTTCTCAAAAGCGCGAAAAAATTATTGTCGAACATTCCCGCTTCGATCGCTTCGCCGTAAACCGTATTTTCGTAATTCGGGCTGTCGCCCGACAAATTCTGCGGCGCGCCGTCGAGAAACGCCCAATTTCCCTGCACTTTGAAATTCGTCACGGCAAACTGAATTTTCTGCTTCAATTCCCGCTCGACCGGCACGCGCAGCGCGTTCAAAATCGCCGCGCGTTCCGCCGAACCTTTTTCCGGCGTGTATGCATTTTGTGCAAAAGCAGAAAAAGTGAAAACTAGAATAATCGCCAAACTGAGAAATGATTTTTTCAACATAAATTTATTTGTAATTTAAGCAGCCGCGCTTTTTTCGATTTCGCTTAACGCGACAACGCATCTTTCGCAGACGGTCGGATATTTTTCCGATTCGCCGACGCGCACGGAATAATTCCAGCAGCGCTCACATTTCGCGCCGTCGGCTTTTTGAATAATGACCGTAAACGCGTCGCCTTGATGAACTTCGACTTGCGAAACGATAAAGATGTAGCGCAAATCTTCGTAAAAAGGCAGCAGAAACATCATAGTTTCTTTATCAACCGTCAATTTCACTTTTGCTTCGAGCGACGAGCCGATTTGTTTGAGATTTCTCGCTTCTTCGAGCGCTTTCAAAACTTCATCGCGAATCGAAAAAATGCGTTCCCAATCGCTCAAAAGCTGCGAATTATCCGCGCCGGAAACCTTCGGAAATTCCGCCAAATGCACGGACGCAAGTTTCTGATGCGGCAGATTCTCGAACGCTTCGTCTGCCGTAAAAGCCAGAACCGGCGCGAGCAAACGACACATTTTGTCCGTGATTTCGTAAAGCGCCGTTTGCGCCGAGCGGCGTTCCAGACTGTTCGGCGCGAAAATATAAAGGCGATCTTTGATGATGTCGAAATAACGCGCCGAAAGCGTGACGGTCACGAGATTGTAAAGCGTTTGATAAACCGCTTGGAAATCGTAATTTTCGTAACCGCACAAAACTCTCGTCGCCGCTTCATCCAAACTCGCCAGCGCCCACCGGTCGGTTTCGAGCATTTCAGCGAACGCGACAGATTCTGTTTCCGGGTTAAACCCATCCAAATTTCCGAGTGCATACCGCAAAGTGTTGCGGAATTTACGGTAAGCGTCCACGATGCGCGACAAAATTTCGTCGGAACAGCGAATGTCCTGCGTATAATCGACCGCCGCCGCCCAAAGACGCAGAATTTCCGCGCCGGATTTGCCGACGACTTCGTTCGGCGAAATAGCGTTGCCGGTGGATTTGTGCATCTGCTTGCCTTCGCCGTCCACGACCCAGCCGTGCGTGATGACGGTTTTATACGGCGCGGCGTCGTGCGCCGCGATGCCGCACATCAAGCTCGAATTGAACCAGCCGCGATATTGATCGCCGCCTTCGAGATAAACGTCCGCCGGAAATTGAAGATTTTCGCGCGTTTCCAAAACGGCGACGCACGACGAACCGGAATCGAACCAAACGTCCAAAATGTCGGTTTCTTTGCGAAAATCCTGGCTATTGCATTTCGGACAAACAAAACCGTCAGGCAAAAGCTCGCTTTCCGGTCGGTTATACCAGGCATCAGCGGTTTCTCTGGCAAAAATATCCGCGACGTGATTAACGATTTGCGGGTCGGCGACCGGCTCGTCGCACGCCTGGCAATAAAAAACCGGAATCGGCACGCCCCACGAACGCTGGCGCGACACGCACCAATCGGGACGACCTTTGACCATATTGCCCATTCTGTTTTCGCCCCAAGCCGGATGCCATTCGACGCGTTCGACTTCGCGGCTCGCCTGCGCGCGCAGAGGTTTGTCACCCAAATCGTCCATCGAAATAAACCATTGCGGTGTCGCGCGAAAAATTACCGGTTTTTTGCAGCGCCAGCAATGCGGGTATCGATGTTCGTAATTTTCCGAGAACAAAAGCGAGCCGTTTTCGCGCATCAATTCAACGATTTGAGGATTCGCTTTGAAAATATTTTCGCCCGCGAAATGTTCGACTTCGCCGGTAAATCTGCCCGCGTTATCAACCGGACAGTAAACTTCCAAGCCGTATTCTTTCCCGATGATAAAGTCGTCATGTCCGTGTCCGGGCGCGGTGTGAACCAAGCCCGTTCCGGCTTTTCCGGTGTCTTTACGCTCGCGGGCGTCGGAAACGTCGAGTTCGGTTTCCGCGTCGGCTTCGCCGCCCAGAGTAACGTGTTCGCCGTTCATTACCAGCGATTCGCGGTCAAGCCACGGATGTTTCGCCTTCATTTTATCGAGCTTCGAGCCTTTAAACTTCGCCAGAATCGGCGGCAAATGACGCTCCCCGTTTTCGTCCGGCTCGCCGAGACAGCACTTGACGAAAACAAAACCGACCAATTCCGAGGCGACGATTAAAACCTCGCCGCCGATTTCAACCGCCGCGTATTCGTAATCCGGGTGAACCGCGATTCCCAAGTTCGCCGGAAGCGTCCAAGGCGTCGTTGTCCAGATAACGAGCGAAACTTTTCTTCCCGCCAGATTTTCATCTAATTCCGCCGAATCGGTCAAAAGCGGAAATTTGACGTAAACCGACGGCGAAGTGTGCAGTTTATATTCGACTTCGGCTTCGGCGAGCGCCGTTTGGTCGTGAATGCACCAATAAACCGGGCGCAAGCCTTTGTAAATATAGCCGCGCTCCAAAAACCGACCGAATAGACGCGCCGTTTCCGATTCGTATTCATTCGACATCGTCAGATACGGATTTTCCCATTCGCCCAAAATTCCGAGACGCGAAAAATCACGCGTCTGCCCGTCCATCGCTTTCGAGGCGTGTTCGCGGCAGATTTTGCGAAACGTGGCGACCGGCAAATCGTTTTTGTTTTTGCCTTTTTCCGCCAGTTTTTTCTCGACGTGCGTTTCAATCGGCAATCCGTGACAGTCGTAACCGGGCACATACGGCGCGTCGAAACCCATCATCGAACGCGATTTGACGACGAAATCCTTCAGAATTTTATTGAGCGCCGTGCCGATGTGAATGTCGGCGTTCGCATACGGCGGACCGTCATGCAAAATAAATTTCTCCGCGCCTTTGCGGGTTTCGCGAATCATTTCGTAAAGCCGCGCGTCCGTCCATTTTTTCAAACGCGCCGGTTCGGATTGTCCGAGATTCGCTTTTTGCGCGAAATCGGTTTTCGGTAAATTAACGGTTTTTTTCAGCTCTAAAGATTCAGACATAAAGTTGTTAATCGTAATTGTTTGTCGTTAATTGCTTGTGTTTATCAAGATTTGTAAAACACAAATCTTAACATTTATCGTGTAAAATCCCGCAATCGAAAAGCAAAAATTAAAAAATCCCAAGCCTTTTTAGAAGACTTGAGATTTAAACACGCGAAAGTATTATTCTCGACTCTTCTAAGGAGCAAAGTCAGGTTCGGTAATAATACTAATGGTTGAATTGTTGGTCATAAAATTCCCCGATTTTTTGTATTCGGTAAATTGATTTTATATTAATTTGTCGGCGTTACCAAATCATATTTAACGCTGACAATAATGAATTGCCTTGTGTCATTTATATCGCTTTGCTGATTCGGACGAATCGTTACCGTCGCTGTTCCGGTCATATCTAATCTTGCAGTAAACAAAGGATTGTCATCGCGGTCGCCGAGTATCGGGGAGCCTTTAATGTATCCGCGGGTCGTAACCGGAAATTTCAGTATTTGGATTCGTTTTTTCTTCAAATGAAACGGCACTATCGTTCCGCCCGTAAATCTGATTTCACCGAGAAAATAAAATGTATTATAAGTAGTTCCGTTAATAATAATCGGTTCGTTTGTTTGCCTGAAATTGTTTCGCCCTTCAGCCCAATCGGCAAGGACAAATTTTTTGCCGTAAAAACAGCAATTTGTGAGAATTTCCGTTCGATTTATTCCGCCACCTTCATAAAGACCGCCGTTAATTTCGGTGTTGGCGCCTAAAAATTTAAATTTAAATGCTGGTTCAGCTGTCGGATTAACGAAATAACCGTCTCTGGCAACAGTTCCGCCGGTCAATGAAATTGTTTGGGTTTGGGCTTGCGCCAAAATCGGCGTGAGCAATAAAAGAACGAGAAACAGCATTCTGCTGAGTTTTAACATTAATTTTACCTCTATTTAAGACAAAAATTAATTTTCACAACTCTGTAAGGTAAGACAAAAACAATACTATTTGAAATTATTTGCCGCGTGAAAAGCAACCATCGTAAAGTTTGTTCCGTCTATTTTTATGCCAGTGTTTTTGCCGAAAGTCAATAAAAATCTAGCTGTTCGAATTTAGTCGGCGCGTGGCTCGTCACAATGAAAAAACAACTCGAAAAATGGCTTTTTGTTGCCGTTTTAACAATTTCCTCATCGCTATCCGGTTTCTCTCAAACAGCTGCGCCGACGCCGCCCGATGAAACGATCAGAATCACGACCGAAGAAGTTCATCTGAACGTCACGGCGCAGACAAGCAACGGGAAATTCGTGCCGAATCTCGTGCCGGACGACTTACTGATCGTCGAAAGCGGGACGCCGCAGAAAATCGAAAGTATGCGGCGCGTTCCGGCGAGCGTTTTGCTTTTGCTCGACACGGGCGGCAATTTCAATTTCGCCAAAACGCTCGATATGACGCGATTGACGGCGCATTTGCTCGTTGAAAACATCGCGCCGGAAAACGCTTTCGCAGTGATGCAGGCTTATAACAAAATCGAAACTGTGTCCGATTGGACAAGCGACAAAGCGAAAATTCAGGACGACTTGAGCAAAAAATTATTCGGCGGCAACAGCTCGCGTTTTGCCGATTCGATCAACGCGGCGATTGAAAAATTCGGTTCGCGCCCGCTCGAAAACCGTCATCTGGTTTTCATCGGCGACGCGCTCGATTCGGCGGCAAGCGAGTTTGAACGGCAAAAAGCTCTGCAAAATCTGTTGGGCGCGAACATCACCGTTCACGTCATCGCCTACAACAAAATGGAAGCTAATCGCGCTCTCGGCGCAACGCGTCCTTTTCAAATCGGCGAAGAACGCGAAGCGCCTCGGATTTCCGAAGACGTTCTAGAAGGCATTATTCAGCAAATGCCGCGCCAAATGAAGGATAATTTCCGCCGAATGATGAAAGCCGAACGCCTTTTCGTCGTCCGACTCGACAGAAAAGCGATCAAAATCGCCAAACAAAAGCGCGAAAATTGGCTCAAAGGCGAAACCGAACTCGCCGCAATTGCCGAAGACACCGGCGGAATGTTCCAAGCGCCCGAAGAGCCGCAAACGATGTGGCTCATCGCGCTCGACGTCGCCAAAGCCATCGGCGCGCAATATGTCGTCACATACATTCCGATCAAATCAGTCGCCGATTCGCCCGCCGACAACTCCAGAAAAATCCGCGTCGGCACGCATTGCAGTGGCGTGCAAATCCGGTCGCGTCACAAAGTCGTTTTGCAACCGAGCGAAGTTAAATAGATTGTAATTAAACAAGATTGATAAAATGATTGACGCGGCTTTCGACTGTTTCTCGAATTTTCGTTAGATTTTCTGCCGAATCGGCTTCAAATCTTAAAACCAGAATCGCCTGCGTGTTCGAGGCGCGAACCAAGCCCCAGCCGTGTTCAAAAATAATTCTCGCGCCGTCAATCGTGATTACTTCGTTGGTTCGGGCGAATTCTTCGGCGATGCGTTCGACGACGGCGAATTTTTGTTCTTCGGTGCATTCGACCCTAAGTTCGGGCGTGGAAAATGTTTCTGGCAGATCGCTTAAAAGTTCGGACAAAGTTTTGTCCGTATTCGACAGAATTTCCAGCATGCGAGCGCCCGCGTAAGTTGCGTCGTCGAAGCCGTAAAAACGGTCGGCGAAAAAGATGTGCCCGCTCATTTCGCCGGCGAGCGCCGCGCCGGTTTCTTTCATTTTCGCTTTGATCAGCGAATGTCCGGCTTTCCACATAATCGGGTTGCCGCCGCGTTTTTTGATGTCGTCAAATAAGTTATTTGAGCATTTCACTTCAGCAATAATCGTCGCACCGGGATTTTCCCGCAAGATTTCGCGCGACAGCAAAATCATCAATTCATCGCCCCAAATGATGCGCCCGTTTTCATCGACGACGCCGATGCGGTCGCCATCGCCGTCGAACGCGATGCCCAAATCCGCGTTCGTCTCCGTAACCGCTTTGATACAATCCTGCAAGTTTTCCGTGACAGTCGGGTCAGGATGATGATTCGGAAAATTGGAATCCGGCTCGGTGAAAAGCTCGACGATTTCGTAACCGAGCGCACGGAAAAGCGGAATTGCTGTCACGCCGCCCATTCCGTTTCCGGCGTCAACGACGACTTTCAGCTTTTTTTCGCCCGACGCAACGCGCTGCAAAAGCTGTTTTTGATATTTCGCCAGAACATCGGCAATTTCGATTTTCGGTTCAGCATTTTCAAGATCAAACGAATTACTGCTGATAATCGAATTGGCAGCTGTGAATACTCCGCTCAAAGCAATATTTTTTATCGCTTTGATTTGCTCGCCGAAAAGCGTGCTGTGACCGAGACAAATTTTAAAACCGTTGTGATTAGCCGGATTGTGCGAACCGGTTATCATAACCGCGCCGTCAACTTTTTCGGTATAAGCCGCAAAATATAAAACCGGCGTCGGCACGCGCCCGATGTCCAGAACATCGCAGCCCGAATTGTTCAATCCTTTAATCAGCAAATCGCGGAAAAGCGGCGAACTTTCGCGTGCGTCAAATCCAACAGCAATCCGTCGTGCCTTGTTTTGTGAAAAAAACGTGCCGATGGCGCGCGCCAAAATCGTCACCGTCGCCGTCGTCAAATCGCGTCCGACGACGCCGCGAATATCGTATTCTCTGAAAATATTTTGGTTCATATTTATAAAAATAAAAGTTTCGCGCAAAGATTCGGATAACGCAAAGACGTATCACAAAAGTAAAAGGCGAATAATATAAACAAAGCGGATTCGCGCGCATTGAATACAAATTGCGGGAGCTCAACGTCAAAGTTATATTATATTTTCTTATCCGCGTTCAGCGGTCTTGACGGATTTTCCGCAATCCGCCCGTTTTTGCTATACTTCTAAATTCCCGAAGCGGGCAACAGACCGTTGCCTGAAGGCATCGAAAATTTCAGCGGTTGATTATTCAATAGATTATTCCGACATTATCCTTTTAGTGAAAATAGTGAAAAATTCTTTGTCAGAATTTTTGTAAGAAAATGAAAAATACGTTTCCCTTGTTTAGTTTTCTATTTGTCTTCGTGTTTTTATCGCTCGCGATTTCGGCGCAGACGCCGCGCACGAGTCCGACTCCGCCGGTTAGTAATGATGACGGGGGCGTTTCTAAAACGTTCGAGGTGCGGCTTCCCGTAACTGTGACGGAAAAGAAAAAGGCGCTTGTTTCCGGTTTGTCGCGCGGCGATTTCGCAGTTTTTGAAGACGGCGTGCCGCAAGAAGTGACGTTTTTCACCGACGAAAAAACGAATCCGCCGGTTTACGTCGGCGTTTTGATGGACACGTCGGATTCGACCAAAGGAAAAATGAAGTTTTCCAAAGAAGCGGCGAAAAATTTTATTTATACCGTGACGCGCATCCGCAAAGACCGCGCCGCATTTATGACGTTCGATCACGAGGTCAAATTGATTCAGGATTTCACCGACAAACTCGACCTTTTAGACAAATCCGTTGATAAAGTCAATAAAACCGGCTCGCAAACCGCTCTTTACGACGCGGTCTGGCAGTTTTCCGACGAAAAAATGCGCAATGCGCCGGGCAGACGAGTCATTGTTGTCATCACCGACGGCGAAGACACTTTCAGCCGCGCCGAATTGAAAGACGCGATTGACATCGCCCAGCGCACCGAGACGACGATTTTCGCCATTTCGACAAAAGCCGGATTTTTGGGCAGCGTGCCGGGCGTCGAAGCCGGAACGGTAAGAGACAAAGGCGACAAATATTTAGCGCAGTTAGCCGAAGCGACCGGCGGCGAAGTTTTTTTCACCGGCGATATGCTCGAACTAGAACGCGCGTTCACGAAAATTTCTCAGGAATTGCGCTCGCAGTACATCATTACTTATCGTCCGGCGAATCAAAATTACGACGGACGCGAACGTAAAATCGAAGTTCGTCTGACCAATCCCGAAAAAGCCGATAAATACAAAATTCGCTCGAAATCGAGTTATCGCGCCGTAAGAGACAGTTTGAAGTAATAAGATTGATTGAGTATTTTTGAACCGCAGCGAAATTTATTATGAAGAAGTGGAATTACACAGCAGCAGTTACGGCGTTTGGTTTACTGTTAACAATCGCCGCGCTTTTCGGATTTGACGCGGTAAACGCGCAGCAAATGCCGCCGAGTCCGAAGCCGCAAACAGTTTCGCCATCGCCGACCCCGCCCGTTGAGGAAGCTCCGGTCGAAGACGATGATATTATTAAAATTGATACCGAAGTGGTCAACGTTCTTTTCACCGCGCAGGACAAAAGCCGACGGCTGTTGACGACGCTCAAACAATCCGACGTTCGTATTGTGGAAAACGGACAGCCGCAGGAAATCGTCGCCTTTTCGCGGCAGGTCGACTTGCCGCTGAGTCTGGCGATTTTGATTGATACCAGCGCTTCGCAGGAACGCACTTTGCCCGAAGAGAAAGCGGCGGCAATGTCGTTCGTCGAATCGGTCATTCGACCGGCGAAAGATGAAGTTTCAGTAATTTCTTTCACCGGCGAAGCGACCCTCGAACAGGGAATGACGAATAACATTACACGTCTGCGCCGCGCGATTGACAACGTGAAATTTGTCGGACCTTCCGGTTATATCGGCGGCGGCGTTGTCGTCGGGACACCGCCGATTTCTGGAAGAAATCAGGCGACGCAGGGTTCGACCGCGATTTGGGACGCGATTTGGGTAACGGCGACGGAAGTTTTAGGTCCGGCGCCGGAAAAAACGCGCCGCGCGATTATTTTACTCAGCGACGGCGTCAACACTTACGGACAGAAAAAACTCGATGAAGCCGTGCAAGCCGCGCAAAAGTCGGAAGCCGTCATTTATTCCATCGGCATCGGCGACAATTTTTACGACGGTGTTGACCGCGGCGCGCTCAATAAAATTTCCGAGCGCACCGGCGGACGCGCTTTTTATCCGCGCGACGAAGCCGAATTACGCGAAGCCTTTCGCCAGATTCAGGAAGAAATGCGCTCGCAGTATTTGATCGCTTACGAACCGGCGAATCAAAAACGCGACGGTTCTTACCGCAAAATCAGCATCGAACTGGTAAACCCGGAAATGCAAAAACAAAAAGTGAAATTAACGCACCGCGAAGGTTATTTCGCTCAATCCGAAGACAAGAAATAGTATTAACCGTAAACAATTGCGAAACGGCTCGAAGTAAAAACAGTCAAAAAGCGCGAATAAGGAATTTAATAACAATTCTTTATTCGCGCTTTTCTTTTATTTGCGTTATTTTCGGCGTTTCGGTCTTTGTTGATTCCCGATTTGATCGTTGTTATTACAGACCGACAAAATCATCACCAGCGACTGATTCGACGGTCATTCCGGCAATCGAAAACAAATCGAATCCGATTCTTTTCGCCCTGGCTGAAATTGTCACGGTTTTACCGGTTTCGACAGCTTCAAATCCGTAAAACCCGAAACCGTTTATCTGCGGCGCTCTCTCTGCCCTGCCAACTAAAATTTTCATTCAACCGTTCGATAAAAAGTTTGTGACGAAAAGTATCTTTCCGCTTCGCGTTAAATATTTCTTACAGTAATTACCGATGAGATAATCCGATATTTGCGCTTTTCCCGCTCTCTGCTTCATTAGACCATTTCATAATATGCAACTCTCACTTTACGGTTTCATAAAGTGAATAATAGGATCGCGTAAAGAAGTTTCAACATCCCGGTCAATAATTTTATAACCTTTTTCTTTCAGCATCTCGCAGGTTTTGTCTATGCCGGCATGATACCAACGCCCCGGCGAAGGTTCATCATCCGTATCATCTGCGATGGGTTTGGGTCTGTGGGGCGTGATAAATTCGACAAATTTTCCTATCAGCGCGTAACGTCTGCCCATTGATGCCATTCCGCCCCAAATACTATGCCTTTGCAAATCGTTTACGACACTATTGTATTTTTCGTAATCAGCTACTAACCAAAAACAATTGCTGCCTGATTTTAACTTCGGAAACAAGTTTTCGGCATATTCCTCGATACCTGCAAAAGAGACATGGCAAAGACATCCAAACGAAAACATATAATCAAAATAATTATCCGGAAGCTGTGAGCATTTGAAGTCGTCAACTTGAATATATTTTACGTGCGGCTGCTTGCCGATATACTGCCAAAAATGAGTTTCTTCAGCGGGAAGAGCGTCTAAAACCCAAATTTCTTTTCCCGCAAGCATTGTTTTTGTCCACGCCCCGCGCCCGGGACCAATTTCAAGAACGATAGTTTCATTGTTAATATAAGGCTTTATGCAGCGTAAATATGTTGCCCGCAAAACACTCATAAATCCGAGTTCGCCATAATTGGAAAGCGTTAGCGGTTCGGCAGGATTACCTTCATAATAGCCTCCATTCCAAACACCTTTAAACGAAGCTAATTGTTCTCTCAGCTTATTATTCATCTTTTTTATATAATCTTAGAGATTTGCTTAAACCTAAATTGGGATATAATTTTAAGAACAAATGCTAGCACAAATTTAATACCAAGCTCAACGTAGAAAGCATTTTCGTGCAGGCGAGGAATTTAGATTTACTATTTTTGAAGTTTTTTACATTTGTTTGCCAGACTGAAAAATTTGCTCTTAATGAACCAAGCCTACATTGATTCTCCGCTTCCCGTCGGTCTCGATCAGACGATCTCCCAACCCTTTATCGTTGCTTATATGACGGAGGATGCCAGTATTTCTAAAAAAGATAAAATTCTCGAAATCGCTCGAAATTGCAACCAAAGAAAAAGACGGCGTCTTTTATGACACCGCCCGTTATTGGCTATAAGTCCGGATCATTCATGGTAATTGTGCAGATTGCCGCCACTCAAGTCTTCCGTCCACTCGCTGCCCTCCGATAACGACATTTTCTAGGCTCAGTCCTTCGACGTTCTTGAGAATAAATGTTCGGTCAGCTTGTTTGATGTTAACGTTGCGTAACGTGACGCCGCGTAGCGGTGCTGCCGCAGGCGCGTCGGCATTGAATACTGTGCCAGCTCGCTCGACCGTGAAATTCTCAAAAACGATGTCACGATAGGTAGAAGGGAAATTGCCGCCGAGCTGTCCTGGATAGTCGAGCTGGAACCAGAACAGGTTATCAAACGCTTCCACCGTGAAGTTTCGTACGCGGATGTGCTCAACCGTCCCGCCTCGGTCGAGGTTGGCTTTGAAGCGGATGGCGGACGCTCCCTTGCGTAGCACGTTGTCGGTAAAATAAATGTGTCGGATGTTGCCCGACATTTCGCTGCCGAGCGCGATGCCGTCCTCGCCGCCCATATCGTTGTGGCGGACAACGACGTTCTCGCTCGGTCGCCCGATCTCGCGACCGTCCCTATCTCGCCCAGATTTGACCACCACTGAATCGTCGCCGGTGCGAAACCAGCAATTTTCAATTAGAACGTAACGGCTCGAATCCACATTTACTCCATCGTTGTTGGCGTGATGACTGTCCACGCGGATGCGCCGCACGGTGGCGTGGTCAGTATAAACAAGGTGATTCACCCAGAACGGCGAGTTTAGCACCGTATAATCCTCGAGCAGCACCCGCTCGGCGCGGAAGAACTGGATTATGCTCGGTCGCAGATGAGTCCCCTCGCCAAAGATTCGCTTAGTTGCCGGCGTGCCATCAGCGCCCATCCGGCGCAGCCTTTGAAAGTCGGGCTCCGCTTTAGGAATCCAGGTGAGAAACTCGCTCGCGGCATTGCCGTCAATTACGCCCTTGCCGGTGATGGCGACGTCTTGCACTTCGAAAGCATAGATCAGCGGTGAATAGCTGTTCACCTCCGTGCCTTCCCAGCGCGTGAGGACAACTGGCAGGTAATGCCGCGCCTCCGGGCTGAAAAGCAGTATAGCGCCCTCAGCAAAGTGAAGATTGATCCGGCTTGCCAAATGGATCGGACCACGGCTCAACCACTTTCCTGGTGGAATGACGACGCGTCCTCCGCCTTCCGTGGATGCCTTTTTGATGGCAGCCAAGATAGCCGGGCGAGAATCGGTCGCGCCTCCGGACTTCGCACCGAAATTTGTGATGACGTAGTCGCGATTGGGAATCTCAGACAACCGAATACTTCGGACGACTTCCTCGGCTCGGGACCAGTCATCAGCAGATTGCGCAATGGCGGGAATGACGATGCCCGAAACAAAAGCGACAGTGAAGAATACGTAATTGATTAGTTTCATTTTTCCGAACTCCGTTTTTAGGACTATTATCTAATATTTTTCGAGTCTGTGACTACTTTGGTTTAGAGTCTCCAAAAACCTTTTAGGTTTTAGATTATAAAAATGGTGAAGAAATTGATTTTGTAATCGGGTTTAAGACTTGTCAGAAAATTTTAATGATACTGTTGCGGAATTCAATGAGCTAATCTCGCAAATCGAGAATCCGGGTTTTGGCGATTGGTTTAGCCTGCGGATAGTTTATTTAGCGAAGCAGATTAATACTTACTGCTGTTGCTATCTCCTGAAGATGTGTTTTTGTAATCCAATATATCTCAAATTCAGGCTCAGCAAACAGATGTATTTTTGTGAATCCGTCCACTTTAAGCTAACTAAATTATAAAGGTGGCTGGAAATAACACCTTAAAAACGACCATCTGTCGGATTCTGATTTCGACTTTGGTCATCATACCTTTGAAAAAACTAAAACATTAATTTATTGAACCGAAATTTTAAGCGAAAAATTGCCGAACGCGCTTTTTCGCCGGGCTTCGGCTCGCGGAAATAAAACGCGAATCGTATAATCGCCGCTTTCGGGCAGCACGCCCGACCAATTGGCGACGCCGGTTCCCATTTCCATATTTTCCATATTGACGTCGAAAACGGCGAATTGCGTAAAAGTATTTGTCCCCGTGATTTTCGCCGTCATCGTTTGTCCGGCGCGGGCGCGCACTACAAAATCCGTATAATTGTAACCTGTAATTCTGCCTTTTAATATCGCCGTCGCCGAACCGCGGGCGAACCGAACGCGTGTTTTCGTTTGAGCATTAACTTCGCTCGAAGAAAAAACAATCAAAACCAAACTTAACAAACCGAGAAATAACAACTTTTTCATATCCATTTTTGTCGAAAAATACAAATACCCGCGCTATCGCAACAACGAAGACGCGGGTATTTTTTTCATTTTGCCGATATTATGCCATTTTTCTTAACGATTAGCCGTTTGTTTTTTGTCGCGCGACTGGACGTTTTTGACGTATTTATCGAACCAGTTGATTTGTTCATACAAAGCGTGTTCGATTGATTCTTTCGCCGCGTAACCGTGAGATTCGTGCGGCAGCATCACGAGACGCGCCGTTCCGCCGTTCCCTTGCATCGCGGCGAACAGACGTTCCGACTGAATCGGGTAAGTTCCCTGATTATTGTCGGCTTCGCCGTGCATAATCAGCAGCGGCTCGTTGATTTTATCAGCGAAAAAGAACGGCGAGACGTTTTGATAAAGGTCTTTCGCTTCCCAGAATGTGCGGCGTTCCGATTGGAAACCGAACGGCGTCAAAGTACGATTGTATGCGCCCGAACGCGCGATTCCGGCGCGGAACATATCCGAATGAGCGAGCAGATTCGCCGTCATAAAGGCGCCGTAACTGTGCCCGCCGACGCCGACGCGTTCCGGGTCAACGACGCCCATTTCGACGCCTTTATCAATCGCCGCTTTCGCCGAATCGGTCAACTGTTTGATAAAAGTATCGTTGACAGTCAAAGGATCGCCGACAATCGGCATTGTCGTATCGTCGAGAATCGCATAACCTTGCAGCAAAAAGAACAAATGCGAATATCCGCCGATCTGCGTAAAGCGATTCGTCGAACCGGAAACCTGTCCGGCGGTCGCCGCGTCGGTGAATTCGAGCGGATAAGCCCAAACAACCGTCGGCAGACGCGTTCCCTCTTTGTAATTCGGCGGCAGATAAAGCGTGAACGACAAATCAACGCCGTCGGCGCGTTTGTATTTCACCAATTGCTTTTTGATGCCGCGAAGCTGCGGCGCAGGATCGTTAAAGTCAGTCAGTTTACGCGGTCTAGTAGCAGACATACAATCTTCGCCTGCTCCGCACTCGCGGCGCAAATATAAATTCGGCGGATCAAGCGGCGACTCTTTGCGCGTTAAAAATGTCCTGCCAGTGTCATCCATCAAAGCGACGAAACTTTCAAATTCCGTGTTGCCCGAACGCCAAATTTCCTGCGTCATTTTATTAGTCGCTAAATTATAACGGCGCAAAAACGGTCGGTCGCCTTCGGGCGAAGCGCCGGTTCCGGTCATAAAAATCTCGTCGCCGTTTTGCAAAATGACATTTGAACCGTTCGGCAAACGTTTCATAACCGGCTGACCGATGTCGCCGTAGCGGTCACGGATGCTCAAGTCCGAGATCATTTTCGGTTTTTCCGACCGATTGCGATAATCGGTCATAAAAATTCGGCGGCGCTGCGTGTCGCGATTGTAATCGTAAAACAGCATCAAACCGTCGCGCTCGCCGAAGGAACGTCCCTGATAGCGATTTTCGATTTTGACCAGCTCGGTCGGCTGGGCGGAAAACGGCGCGGCGACGGTCATCAATTTATCGCGGAATTCGGCTTTGTTGAGCGGATTTCCCTGATCGAGAGCTTCCGCCCAAACAATTGTCGCCGCCTCGGTCGGAATCCAATCGTAACTGCGCGGCGTGACGGGAACGCCCTGCACCGGTAAATTATCCTGAAGCGGAACGCTCGCCACTTTGTAAACCGATTTGCCGTTCATATCCCAAACCTCGACTTCTTTCGGGAAACGCGAAAACGGAAAAAGATACGAAAACGGACGCTGAACACGCGAAACTAAAAGGTAATTTCCGTCCGGCGAATTTTGCGCTTCATCGTAAATTCCCGGCTGTCCGATTTCGCGAATTTTGCCGTCAACGCCGACAATCGCTAATTGCGACGTCGCGTAATATTCAAATAAATTCTCGTCGTTCGGACTTCTTAATAAATCCTGAAACGTCTGCACCGCGCCGGTTTTTCCGGCGGTTTCCTGAATATTCGGCGCGTTCGGCGTCAAATTTTGATACTGCGGCGCGGCAGTCGCGCGCTTTGACGGAACGAGATTAACGAGCAAAGATTTTTGGTCGGGCATCCAAGCGAAACCGCCGAAAGCCGTGTTGACTTTGGCGTTTTTAATCATTCTCGCTTTTCCCGTCGCTGATTCGACGATCCACAACTCGATGCCGTTCGGCGTTTGATTTCCCGCCGCGATGTATCGTCCGTCAGCGCTCCACGATGGCGAAATAATTTGAGCGTTTGCTGGCAGCTGCACCGGCGTTTCTTTGCCGTCGGCGATGTTTTTCAGTGACAGCCCGACAAAATACGGCTGGCGATGCGCGCCGTTTGTATTCGGGTTGATACGCAGACCGGCGAGCCGCAGCATCGGCTGGGAAAGCTCGGAAATCGGCGGGTAACGCAGCGGCTGCAGCAGCGCGAATTTATCTTTTGCCGGAGAAACCGATGTTGTAGGCGAAGCAGGCGCGTTCAAAACGTCCATTACGTCTTTCGGTGGTTTCTGGTAACTGCTTTGCGCAAATAAATTGAGCGGCAAAACAAAAACGACAAACAGAAACAAAATTTTCTTTTTCATATTTTTTGTAGTTTTACGATTGTATGTACACTTCAAACGATTTTTCGGGTTAGTTTTTGATTTCTTTCAATCCGTCAATAATTTTTCCGGCAACCGTCGGAATCGGTGATTGATCGTTCGCGTGATTTTCGGTAAAAATCACCAGCACGAATTTTAATCCGTCTGCGGTTTCGATGTAAGCCGCATCGTGCCGCGATTTGCTTGTCCAGCCGGCTTTCGACCAGAGCCGCGCATCGGTCATTTTCCTTTCGATTAAAGCCTTTCCGGTAAATCCGTTTGCCTGATTGTCCGCGTCTTTCGATTCGACGAACGGTTCGCGGCGCATCAAATCCATCATTCGTTTCGTGCGGTCGGCGGCGGCGATTCTGCCGGAAACAATTTCCGCCAAAAGGCGGGCGGTCGCATTCGTCGTCAGCATATTGCGGTTTTCGCCTTTGTAATTGCGAAACTGTTGTTCGCGCCCGTAAGCGTCTTCACAGTGCGTTTTTTGATTGACGTTGATTTTCTCATAACCGAGCGACGAGTAAAAGCGATTAACGGTATTTCGCTTTTGCGACCATTCGGCAAACTCCTTTTCCGGCATTTCGCCGCCGCTCGAAGTGCCGGTCAAAACGTCCAAAATATACTGCGTCGCTTCGTTCGACGAATCAACGATCATATCTTTCAATCCGCGTTCGAGTTCCGGCGTAGATTTGATTTTGCTGTCTTCCATCTGCCGTTCGAGCGCCGCCATATAAAACATTTTCACGACGCTCGCCGGATAAATCGGCAAATCGCCGCGAAAATTCGCCGCTCGCGGATTCTTCGCGTCGCGCAAATCAATCAAAACGGCGGAAATGTCATCGGCTTTGAAGCCGCGCGGCGGATAAGAATTGAGCATCTCGCCGACCGCTTTGTTTAACAAAGCCTGCAATTGCGGCGAATTCTCCGGCATTATCGCCTGATAATTTTTCGGCGCGGAAATTTCTGCCGTTTTCGCCGCAGGTTGCGCATTAATTTCGGTTAAAAACAGACAAATCAAAGCAAAACCATAAATTGCTTTCATCAATATTTTCATTCGGATTCCCTCGGAAGCGTTTACAGAAAAGAGTTTTCCAAGTATAAACGAAAAGCGGTTAAAAATTCCAGATTTAAGATTTAAGAATTTAGGATTCAGGATTTAGAATTCAGGATTGGGATTCGGAGTTGTTTATGGCTCGGATAGAAAGATTTGAGGATTTGGAGATTTGGAAACTGGCAAAAAATGTGGCGAATCAGATTTATGATGTGACCGCGGTCGGACAATTTAGTCAGGATTATGTTTTACGCGACCAAATTCGCCGTGCCGTTGTTTCTATTTTTTCAAATATTGCCGAAGGTTTCGAGAGAAACGGAAACAAAGAATTCCTACAATTTTTATCAATCGCCAAAGCATCCTGCGGCGAAGTTCGCGCTCAATTAATTTTTGCCAAGGACAGAGAATATATTTCAAAGACGCAATTTGAGCAGGTTGCAAAAAATCTGCACAGTTTAATCAATCAAATCGGTGGTTTTTGCAAGTATCTTAGTCAATCCGAAATAAAAGGAATCAAATTCAACAACAAATCCTAAATCTTGAATTCTGAATCCTAAATCCTAGATAAAACAATGAATGAAAAACTCGTTCGCGGCATCAGTCGTTGGGATTTGGTAGCGATTACGATTAACACGATTATCGGCGCGGGAATTTTCGGACTTCCGGCAAAAGTTTTCGCGCAAATCGGCAGTTATAGTTTGCTCGCATTCGTCGCCTGCGCTCTGATCGTCGGCTTTATCGTTTTGTGTTTCGCCGAAGTCGCCAGCCGTTTCCGCGAAACCGGCGGAATGTATCTTTACGCGCGCGAAGCGTTCGGTTCGGTCGTCGGTTTTGAAGTCGGCTGGCTTTACTGGATCGTCCGCGTGACGACGTTTGCCGCCAACTGCAATCTGCTGCTCGCTTATCTCGGTTTTTTCGTTCCGACCGCTAACGAAGGCGCTTTGCGAATCGTTTTGATCGCAGCTGTCGTTCTGCTTTTAACAATCGTCAATTTCATCGGCGTCCGCGAATCGGCGATTATGACGAATCTTTTCACTGTCGGAAAAATCGTCCCGCTAGTGATTTTCGCCGCCGTCGGCATATTTTTCATCCAGCCGGAAAATTTCAGCTTCGCCGCGTCGCCCGATTACAATTCGTTTGCCAGCGCCGTTTTACTGCTTATTTACGCTTACGTCGGTTTTGAAGCAGCTGTCATTCCGGCAGGCGAAACTAAAGATCCGCAGAAAAACGTGCCTTTCGCGCTTTTAACCGCGCTCGCTTTCTGCGCCGTTTTGTTCATCGTTATTCAAATAGTCGCGATCGGAACTTTGCCCGAACTAGCCAAATCCGAACGCCCGCTCGCCGACGCCGCCGGACGATTTCTCGGCAGTTTCGGCGCGGCATTTATCGCCGTCGGCGCGCTCATTTCGATTTTGGGAAATTTGAACGGCGGATTTTTAGCCGCTTCGCGCATTCCGTTCGCGATGTCCGAACAGCGTGAGCTGCCCGGATTAATCGGCGCGACGCACGAAAAATTCAAAACGCCTTACGTTTCTTTATTGATTACAGCGGCGGCGATGCTCGTTTTGACCGTCCAATCTTCGTTCATTTCCGCGCTGACTATCGCCACAATTACGCGCCTGATAGTTTACGCGACGACGTGCGCGTCGCTGCCGGTTTTTCGCCGCCAATCAAACGCGCCCGAAGCGAAATTCATCGTGCCGTTCGGCATCGCGGCGGCGATTTTATCTTTGCTTTTAACCGTCTGGCTCTTGACGAACGTGGACTTCAAGAAAGAAGGTTTGGCGATTCTCGCTGCTGCGCTTGTCGGCTTGTTAATATATTTTGCTTACCGCTTTTTCGGCGGGAAACCCGAACCCGAACAACGTGTCGATTAAATAATATTTTAATTCGTTGATACTTTTTTAATTTCAGTTCAATAAAAAATCAATCTCTTCCGACTCCAAGCGCATCAGCAACGCGGTTGATGTAATTAAACCACGAAGCAATTAAAGTAATCTGCAAAATCGCCTGATCGTCAAAACCGACCGCTCGCAGTCTTTCGTGATGTTTCGACGAAATTTTGACGGCGTCTTTTGTCAGCTGCACGACGTAATCGCACATCACGCGTTCGGCTTCCGTGATCGGCGCGGTTTGATAATCTTCGCGCAAGGCTCTGACTAAATCTTCATCTAAAGTGTTCCGACGCAGAAACTCCGCGTGAGATTCCAGTCAGTAATGGCACGCGTTGGTTAAAGAAACCATCGTCGCGATCATTTCGTGCTGCCTTCGTTCGAGCGGCAAATCCGGCGACATCAAAGCGGAAAATTCGGCAAACGCGTGAAACATCGCCTGCGGAATCAATGTGTGCGACTGAATGATGGATTCGTCCGTTCCGGTCTGCTCGGCGGTAGACGCTTCGTATTCACGCGGATAATCTGCGCGAAGTTTGAGCAGCATGTTTTGCAAGTTTTCGTCCGCTTCTTCAAACGGAATCGTTTTTATCCAAGCCATAATTTAAATTTCAGATGACAGATTTTTGCTGAATAATAAATAATAAACAGGAACGCCAACGAGAACAACCGCAATTCCTAAGAAACTCTGAAACGGATTTCGCATCGCAATCATTAGCAAGACTAGGGTGGTAATAAACAGAAAGAAAAGCGGCGTCAGCGGATAAAGCGGCGTTTTGTAACCGTCGAATTCCCTTTTGTGAATCTTAAAAAGTCCAGCGACGGTCATTGCGATAAACAACACCACAACAAAGAAAAAGTAAGAAATAATTTCCTGAAAAGTTCCGGAAAGGATTAATAAGCTCGCTAGAAAAATTTGAATGAGCGTGGCGCGATGCGGCGTTTTAAAGCGCGGGTGAAGTTCGCCGAACGATTTGAAGAACAATCCGTCTCGCGCCATCGCGTAATAAACTCTGGGCGAAGCCATCAAATAAGCGATCAATGTTCCGAGAACCGAAACGATTACCATTGAGGCGAAGACGATGCCGCCCGTTCTACCGAATAGGACCTCGCCTGCCTGCGCCGCGAAAGTTTCGTCGTTAGTCACTGCCGACGGCGGCACAAGATAATAAAAAACCGCACTGGTCAAAATATAAATCAACGTCAGCGCAATCACGCCAGTAATCAAAGCTTTTGGCACATTCGTTCGCGGATTTTCAACCTCGCCCGCGATTCGCGTTACTTCCCACCAACCCGCAAATGCGAAAAACGCGCCGACGATTCCGCTCGCAAACGCGCCGAAAGTATCAGCCGGAACGGCAAAAAACGGCTGAAAATTTTTCCAATCGCCGAAACCGCTTAAGAAGCCGTAGGCGATGATAAAAAACAAAATCCCAATTTTCAAAACGGTAAAAACCTTTAAGAAATTTGCCCCGATTCTTGTGCCGAAAATATTTATCAAACCGATTACAGCGATGATTAAGATGGCGAGAATCTTTTTTCCGAAAGGCGAAAGGTCAAACAAATATCCAGCGTAACTCACCAAACCGACGCTCAGAACCGCCGTCAATCCCGGATCGAGCACGAGCAGAACCATCCAGCCGTAAAGAAACGCCGTTGCTCTGCCGTAAATTTCGCGCAGGTAAACGTAACTGCCGCCGGCTTCGGGAAAACGCGCGGCGAGTTCGGCGTAACACAGCGCGCCGCTTAAAGTCATCGCCCCCATTACAAGCCAGATTACCAGCAGCCAAAACGGCGAGCCGACCGATTTTGCCATTCCCGCCGGAGTCAGAAAAATCCCGACGCCGATGACTTGCCCGACAATCAGCGCGATAGCCGTCGAAAGCCCAAAACGTCTCTGGAGTTGATTTTCAGTATTCAATCGTTTTTAGTCGTTTAAAAAGTAAAGCGTCCGGCGATTTGAACTGCGCGTGGTCCGCCTGAACCGAAGACTCCGCCTGCCGTAGTCAGCGGCTGTCCGAAACTCGGGGTTCCGAGAACATTGCCAAAACCAGAGTAATTTGTACTTGAAACTCCTAAGATATTCGTAGTGTTGAAAAGATTAAAAACCTCGATAATTGGCTCGAATCTAAATCTTTCTTGAAATGTGAAAACTTTTGATAACCGCAAATCAAGCGAGCTGAAATTATCATTGAATTTGGCGTTGGAAGGCGCAAGAGGCAATCGCTGATTTGCCGGAAGCGACACGTTATAATTTGTCAGAAAAGCATTTAATTCACTCGCATCATTAAAAATTCGACCGCCGGCATTTCTTTGCAGCTGCGGAATTCGCGATGAACCATTTGGCAAAAGAATGTCCATCGGAACGCCGGAAGCCAAAGTTAAAATCGGAGAAAATCGAAATCCGAACGGCATTTCGATTGTTCCCGCTGCCGTAAAACGATGGCGCTGGTCATTCGGAGTTGGACCGTATTCAAGCTGTAAAGCATTCACATTGACCGGACCATTTGAAAAAGGAATTTGGTCATCATTGGCGTAATTAAACGCTTTCGACAAAGTGTAGGCGGCGCGAAACCCGAAGCGATTGGCGAACCGCTTTTCGACGCTCAGAAGCAACCCGTCGTATTTGAATTTTACGCTCGATTCGAGATTGACGACTCTGTCCGGTCCGCCGACAACCGGATTGTTGACCGCGCCGATAGTGCGCCCGATGATGAAATGCGTCCCGAAATTATGCAGGTAATCAGCGCGGACGACGTAATTGCGGGCAAATTCCCACTGAACGCCGAGATTTGATTGCTGAATCATCGGATTCTGCAAATCGTTGTCAATAATATTGATTCCCGATGCGCCCGCGCCCGGCAGAATGAAACCCGAAAACGGGCTGGCAACAGTCGGCGCTCCGGGCGCGAATCTGCCGTTTTGGTCGAGAAAAATCGGCTGCCCGTTCGGCGCGGTTAAAGCATTTCCGGCGCGCACTGCAACCGGCAAAGTCCGTCCGTCGAGTCCACGTTCAAGCGTAATTAGTTGGAGAGTTACGCGGTCGTAATAAATACCATACCCGCCGTGAACGCTCAGCTTACCGGAATCATTCGCGTAATTAAACCCAATGCGCGGCGCGAAATTGTTGTAATCGGCTTTGCGGTCGCCGCGGTAAAACGAAGTGACGAGCGGATTAATGCCACCGTAACCAGAATTGTTTTTGACGTTCGTATCGGCTTCATAACGCAAACCGAGGTTCAGAGTCAAATTCCGTGTTACGCGCCAATCGTCCTGCGCGAAAAAAGCGAAATAATTGTTGTCAACATCGCCGAGATTGACATCACGGTCGGGAAACTGACTGCGCAAAGTGACGGCGAAAAGCAAGTCGCCGTCGTTGATTTGCCCGTCTCCATTATGATCAAAATTGGCGAAATCCTGTACGAATTCGATCCTGCCTTGGCGGAAAACACCTAAAAACAAAGTTGAATCAACACGCTGAAACTCGCCGCCGAATTTCAAGCTGTGATTTCCGGCAACCATACTCAATGTATCGGCAAATTGCAGCCGTTTCTGCGTTGTGCCCTGCGGAACGCGAAAGCTCGAACCGTCGAGAATGCTCGGAAAAGTATATTGAATTCCCTGCGCGGTCGGATCGGTTGCGTTTTTGAAATCGTTGACGCTGAAACTGAAATTATTGACGGCGCTCGGCGAAATCACGCTCGACCATGCCGTTTGAAATGTATGAAAGCGGTTTTGCAAGTTTTGCAGGTAAGACGCCGAGCCGAGCGCGCGGTCGAGTTTGCTCGAATCGGTGGCGTTAACGTCTTCAAACGAATAGCGAAAATTGAAACTGTTATCATCGTTTGCATTGTAATCAATGCGCGAATTAAACAGCGCGTCATCAAGCGGCGCGAGCGCGAAACCGCGTGTGATTCTCCGGTTCGGCACGTCGCGAATGCCGACTAAAGTCGCGCCGTCTTGATTGCGATATTCAAACGCGCCGAACGCGAAAAGTTTGTCTTTGATAATCGGCGCGCCGACGGTAAACGAATATTGCTGACGATCAAACGGCGGCGTCGGATTCGTGCGGTCAAACGTCGCGGGCAAAGCCTGTAATTTTCGGTCGCGCTCGAAAACCGAAACCGAACCACGCAACTGATTGGTGCCGCTTTTCGTCACGACATTGATCACTGATGAAGCCGAGCGCCCGTATTCAGCCGAAAAACGATTCGTCGCGATCTGAAATTCCTGCACCGCGTCCTGCGAAATATTGATCAGCGAACCGCCAACCACATCGTCGTTGTTGTCCGTGCCGTCAATCATCACATTGCCGCCGCGTCCCAATTGTCCGGCGGAAGAAATAACAACCGTGTTCGTTTTTGTCGGATCAAAATTCGGTGCGGGCGCGTTGCCGGGCGTAAGTAACGCGAGTTCGAGAAAATTGCGACCGTTAAGCGGCAGATTTTCAATTTCTCGGTCGTTGATTACTTGGTCAACTTTCGACGAATTTGTATCAATCAAAGGTGCTATTTGGATGAAATCTTCGCCGGTGATTTGACCGACTTCCAAAGTTGGATTGAGCGTTACAGTTTGTCCGACCTTAAATTCGATTGATTGATAAATATGTGTTTTGAAATTACTTGCCGAAAATTTTATATCGTAGTCGCCGACTGGCAAACTTGAAATCACATAAACGCCTTCGTCATTATTGGAAACGGTACGCGAAAGATTCGTCGCCTTGTTTGTCGCCGTCACGGTCGCGCCTGCAATCACCGCGCCGTTCGGGTCGCTGACAACGCCGGTTAAAGTTGCGTTTGCTTGTTGAGCTTGGATTGTACTAACAAATAAGCCGAAAAATGAGACAGTCAAAATTAAATGAACAATTAAACTTTTCATATCAAATAGATACACTGATTTTTTAGCCTGAAATTGAGTCTGACGACGAACAAACAGCTTAATAGTTATGATTTCAGTCAGTATTTAATTAGCTTTTCTTTGAACCGTAGCAGAAATTTTCTTTATCGAAAATAAACTAGTCAGAAATATTCTGCAAACGAGGATAATGTTATTTATTATAAATTTGGTAATAGTAGAAAATATTTTTGTAATAACAATTGGTAAAGAAATTTAATTGACAGCATTTGTCTATTAGGTTATTTTGAATTTCTAAAAAGTATATTTAAAGTGTTTTGGAATCTATCGCCGAAATTCTGTTCATCTATCCAGTAAAAAACATAAAGCCACCATAAAACTAGGTGAATTTTTATAGGTGTAATCTATTTATATGAGATTTATAGCGCGGCAAAAAAGTGTCATTACTTCAATTCTTATCTTATCGACAATTTTCTTTTCTGTTCCGGTTAAAGCTGTTGAAGAATCAAACACTTCAGTCCCTGAGAATACTTCTGCTGCTTATAAATGGCTTGATGTTGCCCTTGAAGCAACTGCGCGTGAACACGAACGTGTTGCGCCGCGTCCGACAGTCGGATCAAGAATGCTGGCGATCATTGTCTCATCTATGTACGACGCTTGGGCAGCATACGACGACAAGGCTGTCGGGACCGTTTTAGGTGATAAACTGCGTCGTCCGAAATCCGAGCGAACTCAAGAGAATAAGGAAAAGGCGATTGCCTATGCCACTTATCGCGCGATGCTGGACGTTTTTCCCGGCGACGAAGTTTGGATAAAAGAGCAGATGCGAAATCGCGGGTTAGACCCCGAAGATAATACGACGGATTTATCAAAGCCACAGGGCGTCGGAAACGTCGCCGCCGCTGCCGTTATCGAATATCGTCATCACGATGGCGCGAATCAACTCGGTGACGAGTTAGGTTCAAATGGAAAACCATACTCGGACTACACTTTTTACCGCCCGGTTAATTCAATTGATAAAATTGTAGATCCGGATTGCTGGCAACCGATTACATTTCAACTTGCCGAAGGGAAAACCGCTACTCCCGGCTATCTAACGCCGCACTGGTATCGAGTCAAACCATTTGCGCTGACTCGCGCTGACCAATTTCGTCCGCCGCCGCCGCCTAAAGTAGGTTCCGAGCAACTGAAAAAGGAAGTTGACGAAGTTTTAAATTTCAACGCTAATCTCTCGCCGGAACAAAAAGCGATTGTTGAATTTATGCGCGACGGACCACGTTCGACCGGGCAGTCGGGACATTGGCTAAAATTTGCGCAAGCCGTGTCGCGCCGTGATAAACAGGATATTGATAAAGACGTAAAACTGTTTTTCGCTGTCGGCGTTGTATGTTTCGACGCTTTTATCGCTGCGTGGGAATCGAAACGCTATTATGATTCCTCGCGACCGTGGACGCTCGTTCGCCATTATTATAAAGGGAAAAAAGTCGAAGGCTGGGCTGGTCCCGGCAAAGGAGTGATGGAAATGGATGCCGAAAACTGGCACCCTTATTCGCCTTATAATTTCATTACTCCGCCATTCCCGGGCTACGTTTCCGGTCACAGCACGGTCAGCGCGGCAGCAGCCAAAGTGTTGGAATTGTTTACGGGCAACGATCGATTCGGCGAAGTCGAAAAGCGAAAGGCAGGAGCAATGACCGAATCTGAATACGAATGCAAAAAGATACAGATTCGCCTTGGTCAATCGCCGACCGACGCTAAATTAACTTGCGATGTTGCATTGGAACTACCGACTTTTACGGCAACGGCAGAAATGGCTGGCATATCGCGGGTAATGGGTGGTTACCACATTCAGGCTGATAATGTCGCTGGTTTGGAGTTGGGACGTAAAGTCGCTCAGTATGTTTACCCGAAAACAACAGCTTACTTTGACGGAACAGTGCCTAAAAAGTAGTTTCTTTTAATCAACTCTTATCTTTAAGTTGACGCCGAAAACATTAAGTTGTTTCGGAGATCCGCTTTTATTGGTTTGTAAAAGATAAAAGTAATCAGTCGTTACATTTGAACTTAATTTCCGGCTGATACCTACCGAGAGTTCGTTGCGGGAAAAAGTTTTTGCTTGAAAGTCATAAAAAATTTCATTCGTCGCAAATGGAACGAAAAGCTCTTTTTTATTTTTCTTGATCGGATAAATAAATCTGAATCTATTACGGTATCGAACCGAATCGGAACGATTATTACGAAAACGATATTCCACTAAATTCCTATCGCCGAGAGAAAACTTTTTCCAACTTTTTTCAAGATTGACGGCGAATCGCGCACGGCTTTCGAATTGTTTTACGCCCGTTGAGGGCTGTTGAGCGATATAAAGATAACTCTGGGTAAAAGAAACGTATTTATTGTATTTGTAATCAAATCCTAATCCTATTCTTTCGTCTATGAGATGGCGGATGTTTCTGCCGATACGAAGATTCCCATTGATAAAAAAAGATAATTTGTCGGTTGTTTTGCCCGAATCATTTTCGGTTTTTATTAACGGAAAACTTAATTGTGTTTCATGCCAAAACTGATTATCCACGCTGTCAGTCTCGGATACCTGTGAGAAAACCGGGGGAAAACACAAATAGCCTATAAATAAGAGAAGAAATAATTTTTTCATTGAGTCGAAGAATTTATTCACGAAGTCGGCAGCGGCAACGTCGAAAATGTTTGCGGAAACATTGACTCCAGCAAAATCGAAAACTTTCAGTCTCTGCTGAAATGAGCTATAAAAGGGACGACTGCGCTTTCTTTATTTAAAAACGCCGTCGCCCAAAAAGTTTTCGCGCAGATATTTCACCGTGTCCTGCAAAGTTTCCTGCGGGTCACGCGTCGTAAAACCTAATTCTTCTTCGGCTTTGCTCGAATCGAAATACCAGAAATATTCGCCCATTTCGACTTCGGACGCTTCAAACGGGGCGGATTTGTTTAATTGTTTGTAAATCGAGGAAATAAAATTCGATCCGGCAATCGCTATTTTCTTCGGAACTTTGAGCATCGGCGCTTTGACGCCCGACAATCTTTCGAGCCGTCCGAAAAATTCCGCGACCGTCCAATTCGCCGCGCCGAGCAAATATCTTTCGCCGTGATTTCCCCGTTCGAGCGCGTGAACAAAAGCTGCCGCCGCGTCGCGCGCATCAACGAAATTGATGCCGCCCGAAGGCGTGTAAGGAAATTTCTGCGCCAAAAATTCCAATACGATATTGGTCGAACTCAAACGGTCGTCGCCGCTTCCCAAAAGCAGCGACGGATTCAAAATCACGAGCCGGTCGCCTTTGTCCTGAAAAACCTGCCGCGCCGTTTTTTCCTGGTAATATTTCGACGCGTAATAAGCCCATTTCGTCAAAATCTCGATTGGCTGCGGATAAGTTTCGTCGGTTATTTCGCCGTTTTCAGTGATCGCGGAAGTTCCCGACGAAGACGCGAGTATAAAATTTTTAACTTTATTTTCCTTCGCCGCTTCGCACAAAAGCCGCGTGCCTTGGACGTGAATTTTATTCATCTGCGCCGCGCCGTCATACGCGAACGAAACTTTTCCCGCGAGATGATAAATCGCTTCGACGTTGCGCGTCGCCGCCGCGACGTCTTCTTTATCAGTGACAGAACCGGAAAAAGGTTCGACGCCCGCATCCTTCATCCAATCGGGAACGCTCGACGCCATCACGCGCAGATTTTTCGTTCCCGCATCCAGAAATTGCCGGACCAGATGCGCGCCCAAAAACCCCGTCCCGCCGGTGATTAAAATTTTCTTTTCGGTTTTCGTTAACGCTTTTGTTTTTCTTGCTGCCATTTTTTAATAGTTATAAGTTTATGATTTTCCGCACAAACGCGCTGTTAAATCTTCTTTTACCAAACTGCTGAATTTGAAGGCTTGCAGCGGCGATTCGTAAACGTTCGGCTCGCGACAATTTTCGATTGAAATCTGCTTGCCGGAAAAATCTGCGAAATCAACTACGCTCGAACTTGCCGCTGTGTTTGCGTTCAATTTAAAATCCAGAACGAGATTGGCGAACGCTTTGACGCCGACATCGAGACGGCTGTCATCAATGATAAAATCCGGCGTATGATGCGGCGCGGCGTCTTTCGGCGCTTTTCCGGCGGGCATTCCGCCGACCTGAAAGAAAAACGCGGGCGCTTTCAAACGATAATACGAAAAATCTTCCGCGCCCGTGACCCATTCGGTTTCCATCAAATTTCCCTTACCGACCGATTTTTCGAGCGACGGCAGCATTTGGCGAACGAGTTCGGGTGAATTGTATGTCACCAGAGTTTTCGTTACGATCTCGACCGTCGCCGTCGCGCCCATACTTTCGGCGATTTTTTCCGCCGTTTGTTTCACCCGCGCGTGAACGTCTTTTTGCATCGCGTCGTCGAGCGTGCGAATCGTTCCAGCCATCACTAATTCTTCAGGAATGATATTTTCGCGTACGCCGCCTTGAATTTTGCCGACCGTGATGACGACCGGCGCTTTCGTCAGTTCCGATTGGCGCGAAACAATCATCTGCAAACCGTTGATGATTTGCGCCGACGCGGCAACCGGATCAACGCCGCTCCACGGATACGCGCCGTGCGTTTGCCTGCCTTTGACGCGAATCGTGAACCAGTCGGCGGCAGCCATCATCGCGCCGGATTTGTATTTGATTTTGCCGATTTCGGTTTGCGAATTGATATGAATGCCGAAAATCGCGTCAATTTTCGGATTGTCCATCACGCCTTCTTTGACCATCAATTGCGCGCCGCCTTCTTCGCCGTCGGGCGCGCCTTCCTCGGCGGGCTGAAAAATAAATACGACCGTGCCGCGAATTTTATTTTTCATTCCCGAGAGAACTTCCGCAGCGCCCAGAAGCATTGCAACGTGCGTGTCGTGTCCGCACGCGTGCATCACGCCGACCGTTTGACCGTTATATTCGGCTTTTTCCTTCGACGCGTAAGGCAAACTATTTCTTTCAGTCACCGGCAATCCGTCCATATCTGCACGAAGTCCGACGGTCGCGCCGGGCAACGCGCCTTTTAAAATGCCGACGACGCCGGTTTTCGCAATTCCCGTCCGCACTTCCAAACCGAGCCGCCGCAAATGATCTTCAACATATTTCGCCGTTTTCGTTTCGCGATTGGAAAGTTCGGGATATTGATGCAGATGCCTGCGCCATTCGATTACTTTCGGCAAAATGCGCGTCGCAGCGGCATCAACTTCCGCATTAACATTTTTTCCGAAAGCAAATGTCGTTATGAATGAAACGAAAAGTAAAACGATCAACAGTTTTTGCATTGCGGCGAATTCTCCTTTGTCAGATTGTTTCGATTATAAAATAGAAATTCTGATTTTATCGTAAATAAGCGAAATACTCATCAACCGCAACGTTATAAAACAAATTTCACCAAATAAAAAAGAAGCGCAGAGAAATTTTATTTGATAAAACCCTGCGCTTCTCATTCATTAAGTATTTACTGTCTTACATTAATTATTTTTCGGCTGCTTATTTATTCAGCAAAACCGGCTCGCCGAATCCGAGTTCTTTCAAACGCGGCAATTGAGTTTTGGCATCGCCGACGACGAGCAGATACATTTTATCGGCGTTAAGATATTTGTTCGATAAATCCTTTATTTGCTCCACCGTCATCGCCTTGACGATTTGTTCGCGGTCTTTGACGTAATCGTATTTCCAACCGTATTTGCTGATATTTTCGAGCATATTAAGTTTCGCTCCGGCAGTTTCAAAAGTTCTCGCGTTGCTTTTGATGAGAAAACTTTTCGTCGTCTCCAAATCGCTGGCGGAGAAATTTTTGCCGTAATTCTGCAAAATTTCTTTAATCAACTGCGCCGATTCCAAAGTGACGTTGGTTCTCACGCCGCTCGAAATCGCAAACGCGCCCGGACTTTTCGTGCCCGAAAAACCCGAACCGATGCCGTATGTATAACCTTTGCCTTCGCGCAGCTGCTGCGTCAATTGCGAAGCGAAACCGCCGCCGCCGAGAATGTAGTTCATCACAATCGCCGGATAAAAGTCTTTGTCGGTCGCGGCTAACGCCGGGTAACCGATACGGATAACGGACTGTTTGGCGTCGGGCACATCATAGAAATAAATCTGCGATTTTGCCGGTGCTGTCGGCGTTTTATAATCGGGAATAACGACGGTTTTGCTCGCCCATTTTTTGCCCAAATCGCTCAGAGGCTTTGTAATCGCTGTTTTATCCAAAGCTCCGACAACGTGCATACGAGCTACCGACGGCGAAACGTTTTTATTGTAAAAAGCCTTTAAATCTTCGAGCGTGATCGCATTGACCGTCTCGTTTGTGCCCAAGATATTGCGCGAGCGAATGTTGTCTTTTCCGTAAATCAACAAATTGAAATTATTCTGCGCAATCGCGTTCGGGTTGGCTTCCTGCTGACGAATCTGGCTGATCGTACTTTGTTTGACCAGCTCGAATTCTTTGGCGTCCCAGCGCGGTTCGAGCAGAATTTCTTCGACCAACCGAAGCGTCGGCTCGTAATTTCTCGCCAGCGTATTGACTCTGATGCGGATATCTTCCGTGTCGGCGGAAACATTGATCGTCGCGCCCAACTGCTGAATTGCTTCTTCAAGTTCCTGCGGAGTTTTTCTCGCCGTTCCTTGCGTCATCATCCGCGCCATCAAATTTGCAGCGCCGACTTTGTTAATGTCTTCGAGAAGTTGTCCACCGTCAACGACGATTTCAAACTGCACGAGCGGGACTTCGCGGTTTTCAATACCGTAAACGCGCAAGCCGTTAGCAAGTTTGTTTTCCCATATCTGGGGAATTTTCACTTCCGGCGACGCGCCGTAAGGCGGCTCTTTGCTGCGGTCAAAGCTCGAAGGAGTTTTTTCGTATGTCGCTGTTACATTCGGGTCAACTTCCGCTTCAGCGCCCGCCACGATTTTTTCTTCAACTACTTCGGCTTTTTTCGAGTTTTCGAGCGCGAGAGCCATTTTGCCTTTCGGCACGAAACTCGTCGCCACGTAGTTTTTGCCTTTGATGTATTTCTCGTAAACGCTCTTTACGTCCGCAGTCGTCACGGCGAGCACGTTTTTAATATCTTTTTCGACGAAACCGGGATCGCCGGTCAAATAATTGTATTGCGCGAGTTGCGAGCCTTTACCCAAAACGCTCGACAGCGAATTATAAAACTGCGTTTCCTGACCGGCTTTGATGCGGCTTAAATCTTTTTCCGAAATGCCTTCTTTTTCAAATTTAGCGAACGCTTCGCCGATTGCCGCCGCCACTTCGTCTAAATCTTTGCCGTCAAAAGCGCGTACTGCTAATTCAAATTGTCCGGCGAGTTCCGAAGTATCATTTCCCATTCTGACATTCGGCGCGAGCTTTTTATCTTCGACCAAGACCTGATAAAACGGCGCTTTCTTTCCTTGAGCAAGATACTGCGCCAAAACGTCGAGCGCGTAAGAATCCGGATGAAACTGTTCGACTGCCGCCCAAGCCATCGTCAATTCGGGAAGACGGGCAAAATTGTCTTCATGATAAAATTTAACCGTTTCCCTAACCATTCCCGGACGCTTCGGTAGAGGCTTCACATCTTCGCCACGCTTGATTTCGCTGAAATATTTTTCCACCCATTTTTTGGCTTGAACCGTGTCAAAATCTCCTGTCACGACGAGTGTTACGTTGTTCGGAACATACCAGCGGAGGAAAAATTCTTTTACATCCGCAAGCTGCGCGCGGTCTAAATCTTCGAGCGAGCCGATGACCTGCCAGTTATACGGATGATCAGCCGGATAAAGATTTTTATCAATCACATACGAAGTGTGTCCATACGGATTGTTATCAACGCTCTGCCGCTTCTCGTTTTTAACGACCTGTTTTTCCTTCGCCAAAACCGGCTCAGTCACGGTGTTGATAAACCATCCGAGTTTATCGGCTTCCGCCCAAAGCATTTTTTCAAGCGCATCTTTCGGCACGGTTTGCAGATAATTAGTCCGGTCGCGCGAAGTCGAACCGTTCGCGCCCGAACCGCCGATGCGCGCCGTCATTTTATCAAGCCCGCCTTTGCCCAGATTTTCCGATTCGAGAAACAAAAGATGCTCGAAAAGATGAGCAAATCCAGTGCGTCCCTCTTTCTCACGCGCCGAACCGACATGCGCCGTCAAATTAACCGCCACGACCGGATCGGAGCGGTCAACGTGAAAAATCACTTCCAAACCGTTCGGCAAAACAAATTTTTCGTAATCAACCTTAAACGAAGGCGTTTCCGCTTTTTTCTGCGCGGAAACGGAAATCAAAGGAAACAAAAGACACGTCAAGACAAGCAGATAAGATATTGCGATTTTCATATTTTTTAGGAAAGCGGGCAAAAGCCATGATATTTCGTAATTAAGATGCGAATTCTCGTAATAGGTTTTATTACGAAAAATCTTTGATAGCAGGTTTCAAAACTTACAATTTAGTTCTCTACTTTATTTGATAATGTTTTGCTTTCAAATAAAATTTTTGGAAAAGATTTTCTTTTAAGTGTTCTTTCCAAAATGCTTGTAAGACGAATTCGACAGTTTTCGAATAAATCAAATCATCATTTACCTTGGCTGATAAATAAAGCATTTCGCTTCTCCACCGAGCAAACAATTCAATACTTAGAACTTCGCTTGACCAAATTTCGACAAATGCAACATCTCCGTCAAATTTCCAATACAAATCTACGCTTTTGCAAATTTCAGGATTTTCATTGAACTTTTTGAACCACCAGTCTTCGTCAGCCATTGGATGAATTGTGACAAATTCCGAATCAAAGCTGCTAGTTTTGAAATAGTTGCGTAACTCGTCGCTTTTTCTCTCTTCAAAAACTTTTAGTCTTCTTGCTTGATCAGATTTCCAGATTTTACTTTTAGAATTACTCATCAATAAACGGCGCTTGCTTCCTCGTTTTTCTTCTTTCCGCGCGCCATTTTTTGCGAACTGCCGCAACATCGAATTTGTCGCGTTTGCCGTCGCGCATATTTTCGATTTCAAATTGGACGCGCGCGGCGATGAGGCGATAGGCTTCGGTGTTCGGGACGCCTTTGGTCATTTCGATGAGTTCGTCGTATTCCAGAAATCGCCCGACTTTCGCGCCGACGCTCGCGCCGACGCTGGAAGTTTTCGGAATCGTCATGCCTTTCGGAAACGCTTCGTAAGTTCCCCAGAGATAAATCGGCAGAATTCCGATTTTTTGGTTGAGAGCGAGATAGCCGATGATCGGTTTAAACTCGTGGATTTCGCCGTCCAAAGTGCGCGTGCCTTCGGGGAAAATCAAGGCGTTGTAGCCGTCGTTCAATATTTGCGTGACGTGGCGCAGAGATTGGCGCAGACTTCCGGTTCGTTCGATGGGCACGAGCGTCGTGAAATTGTTCATATACGCGCGTTTGTATTTCGTGTCGAACCAGTAATCGGCGGCGGCGACCGCGACGGTTTGTTCGGCAACGACTTTGCCGAGCGCTTTTTTGACCAAACCCGTGTCAATGTGCGAAGCGTGATTCGGAGCGACGATAAAATTCGTGTGCGGCGGGACGTTTTCGCTGCCTTCGATTTTCGTATTTAAGACCGATTCGTAAAGCTGTTCCTGCGCGAAATCAACGATGGAATTGCCGACGCGCCGGACGATGGACGGAATGAAAATCTCTTCTTCCTTTTTCTCTTCCGTCTTCGGCTCGTCAACCATTTTCTTCGATTTATCAACGCGCTGCACCGCCGTTAAAAGCTCGCGCACGGTTTGAACTTCGTTCAAAGTGTCCGGCGAGACGATGCGCCCGCCCGCGTCTTCGACCGCCGCCTGCAGTTCCACGAACATCAGCGAATCGAATCCCAAATCAATCAGTTTTCCTTCGAGCGCGATTTCCGCGAGTGTTCGATTGGAAACCGACGCGACGATTTTGCGAATCCACAAAGCCGTGTCGTCGCCTTTCGCTTCGATGGAAACGACCGCTTTGTTTTTCGATTTTGCTTCGAGCGCTTGCAGCATTTCGACGACTTCCGGACGCTTTACTTTTCGCGTCGCCGTGCGCGGCAGCTCGAATGGCGTCGTGTGCAGAACTTTGACGCGTTTCGGGAAAGATAAACCGGCGGAGATTTCGCGGAAATGTTCTTCGACTTTTTTATTCGTCTGCGCGCGCGAAAGCGCGATGTCGTATTCGTAATCGGGGACAACTAATGCGGCGACGCGCTCGCCGCCGTCCGCGTCCGGCAAGCCGACGACCGACATTTCTTTAACGAACGGCGACTTTCCGTATAAATCTTCAATTTCGTCTGGGTAAATGTTTTTACCGTTCGAATCAATAATCACGTCTTTCGAGCGTCCGACGATATACAGATTTCCGTCTTCGTCAATCCGTCCAAGATCGCCCGTTCGCAACCAGCGATCTTGAATGACGGCTTCGGTCGCTTCGTCGTTGTTGTAATAACCGAGCATAATATTTTGCCCGCGAGCGAGAACTTCGCCGACGCCGTTTTCGTCCGGCGCTTCGATTTTCACTTCGACGCCCGGAAGCGGTTTGCCGACGCTGCCGCGAAGGAGTTTATTTCCGGGACGCGCGACGGTCAGAACCGGCGACGATTCGGTCAAGCCGTAGCCTTCCAAAACGGTAAAACCAAGCCCGTGCAAATCTTTCTGCACTTTCTCCGACAAAGCAGAACCGCCGGAAATCAGGTAACGCATTTTGCCGCCCATTCCCGAATGAATCGGGAAAAAGATGACCGGACCAAGGTTAAACGGCGTGTTGTCGCGCAGCCAAGCGTTGAATTCGATGACGTTGTCGGCTAAATCGGCAAACCAATCGCCGCGTTCTCTGAGACGGGTTTTGATGCGGCGATGCAACATTTCCCAGAGCGCGGGAACGCCGACCATTCCGGTAACGTGCCCGTTTTCGATGGCGCGGGAAAGTTCTTCCGACGAAAGCTCGTCCAAATATGTAATTTGCGTTCCGTTGGAAAACGGCGTCAGAAAACCGGCGGAAAATTCAAAAGTATGATGCATCGGCAGCACCGACAAAACGCCGTCGGAAATGTCCATATCCAAGACGCTCGACAACATCGAAATCATATTGACGAAATTTTTGTGCGACAGCATCACGGCTTTCGGCGTGCCGGTCGTGCCCGATGTAAAAATCAAGCTGGCGACAGAACCGGACAAAATCTTGTTCGGCAAAAGCGCGATTCGCTGCGCTTCGACAGTTTCCGTCTGCATCTCGAAAACTTCGTCGAACGTCCAGACGTTGATGTCGAGTCCGGCTTCGAGCAGTTTTTCGGCTAAATCCAGGTTTTCTTCGGCGAGTTTCGCCGACAAAACAATCGCCGTCGCTTCGCCCGCGCCGGCAAAACTGACGATTTCTTTAACAGAGCTTGCCGGATCAATCGGAATGACGGTCGCGCCCGTTTTCAAAATACCGAAATACGTCATTCCCCATTCGGGCATGTTGTTGGCGAAAAGAATAACGCGTGTTCCCTGTTTGATGCCTTTTTCCGCGAGAAATCCGGCGGCGCGCATTGTCAATTCGCGCACGTCTTCAAACGTGTATTGCTCTTTTCTGCCGCCGCGTTCGATGCGCATCGCCACGCGCGTCGGAAACCGTTTGACCGAAGTATCGAACAAATCGAGCAAATCTTTATACGTATAAGCGCGGCGTTCCTGAAGTTTCAAATCTTCTTCTAATTGCGGCAAAACCCATTTGCGCAAGCCCGGAAAATGGACGTTGAGCCAATAATCATACCAATCGAGTTTTTCGGGATACCACGGCAGAAGATGTTTTTCTTCGTCTTCGATAACAGCGTGCAAAGCCCGCGTGTTATCGGCGCGATATTCGTATTCGTTGTCAATCGTGAACGGCTTAAAGAGGTCAAACGCGGCGACGGTTTCGGCGGTCGCGCGTTCGATATTGTCGGCTGATTTTTTCAAATCGTCCACGATATTGGCGAGACGTCCGCCGCCCCAGGTCGGGCGCGTCTTATCGAGCAGCGCAGTTGCGCGTTTCGCCAATTTATTAAACATCGGCGCGCTCGTCAGTTCATAAGTTCGATGCGTCACCGGCGTCGCGTCAACAAGTTGGTTGACGCGATTCAAAATTTTATTTCCGGTTTCCTTCTCGCCGAAATACGTTCGTTTATAAAGCCCGACCAGTCCGACCATACGCTTCATATCGTTCGGGTTAACGTCGCCCGAACAAGCCTGAAAGACGAGCGGCGGCTTGTCGTCAACAAGCGCGTTCATCGCCGCGCCCAAAATCGCGCCGGAAACCATATCAACCGGGATAATGTCGAGCACGAGCTTTTCGTTGACCGGAAAAACCGGCTGACCGCGCAAAGCGATCAAAATCAGCGGCGCGGTCGTCGTAAAACCTTCGTTCCAGCCGGGAAACGGATAGCTTTGCGACGATTCGACGACCGACGGGCGCACGAGAACTTTAACTATGTCGTCCTGTTTCGCCAGAATCTGCTCGGCGAGCGATTTGGAATAAGTGTAAATATTCGTCCAGCCCCAATATTCGGCGCGTTCCGAACCGAGTTCGGTCGTCCGCTCGCGAATCCACATCTTGCGCTCGCGGAAAATCGCCGAATTCAGCGCGTCCTCATCGTCCGGGTCGCGTCCTTCTTCCAAAAATCTTTCACGCGCCGCTTCGCGAAACTTCGCAATCTGCACCGCGTCGGTCGCTTCCTGCCGCGCCTGCTCGCTCAATCTCGCGCAGTCCTCGATTTCCTTGTCAACATCGAAAGTCGTGCCGACGAGCTCGTTTTTGTGGGGAAAATATCCGACGACCGGCTCGTTTTCCCAAATCGTCCCGCTGCGTTTTCCGGCGACGAAACAAGTCGAAACGTGCACGACGCACGGGCGCGGCATCATTCGCGCCAGTTCCAAAACATTATTGGTCCCGACGACGTTCGTCCGCAGAGCGCTTTCGAGCGGCGGATTAAACGTCACGTTGCCCGCCGAATTGATGATAATGTCGCAGTCCTGCATCACGGCGCGCGCTTCGTCTTCCGTCATCCCGAGAAACTCGTTGCCGACATCGCCGTTCACCGGCACAAGTTTCTCGCGAATAAAATCCTCGAACTTGTCGCCGTATTTCTCACGCAAAGGATTAAACGTCGGACTCGTCACAACGCTCGTCCAAAAACGATTCTCCGATTCCTTTGCATCCCGAGCGCGAACGGTCGCGTAAACTTTTCCCACATCGGGAAAGTTATGCAGCAGCATCGAAAGCGTCACTTTACCGACAAAACCCGTGCCGCCGATAAAGAAAATATTCTTACCTTTAAATATTTCGGTTGGTGATAATTTCATACCAATAAACTTCTAATAAAATCGCTAAACTCATCGCGCATCGGCAGTTCGTAATCAATTTTGATTCGTCGCCGCGTCGCCATAACTTTTTCGCCTGTTAATTTATTCGTGGCTTCCTTTTCGTATTCTTCCCAGTAAAGCCCGGTTCCGCGTTTTTGCCAAAGCGGAATATCATTGAAATTCGTCCCGTTTTGCCAAAGCAGTTCATTCTTTTCGGCGACAGATTTCTTTTCCATAAACTTTGTCGCCTCGCCGACGGATTTATCTTGTCCGCGCAAAAGCCAGTAACAATGCGCGTTCAAAGCGTTGCGGTGCGCGTCTTCGTTCCGCCAGCGGAAATAATCGCAAACAAGATCAACGGTCGGCAGTTCTGAAATGCGGCAATCAAACGCGCCGACATCGCCGAGCAAAACGGAAAATTTGGCGCTTGCCTCGCCCGCGAGAATCGAATTGTATTTACGCAACTTTCTGTCAAATGAACTTATTTCGGAATCAAACAGCAATGAGATTTCGTCAGACTGCGTGTAGCCGAAAATGACATTAAATCCGCAGTTCATCAGATGTTTCGTCGTTTCCGCCATCATATCGCGCATTCGCACGTCGAACGGCGTTTCAAATTGATGGATTTCCTTTGTCAGACGTGTAAACGAACGCCCGTCAATCCGTGCAACCATAAAAACATTCGGCAAAACGCAGATGTCGTGCGCCGTTTCAAAAACGCGCATCTTCTTGTCGAGGTCATCAAACTTCATTTTGCCAAATTTCTATGACAAACTGATTTTCGTCATTTATCCACACATAAAACAGTTCGTCAAAACCTTCTTCTAACATTGGAATCTGCAATCTTTTGAGCGCTCCGTGCAAACCTTTTTCGGGAATTTTAGCTTTTCCTTCGCGCTCGTTGTTGCGCTCGATTGCTTTTTCTATCTTCGCCTGAAAATAATAGCCGACAATCTTAAATCCAAACTCTTTTGCACGTAAAATATACTTCTCTCTTTCTTCACGCGTCAGATTCGTATTGTCGAGAACCAATTTCTGCTTGGCTTCGAGACACGCTTCAAATAGCAATGTTTCTCTGTGCCTCGTTCGCAGCATATCGAGGTTGAGTCGTATGTGCGAATCGTAAAATCTCGCTTTGCAAAAAGTAGATTTTCCCGCGCCTTGTATGCCGACAAAAATTACGACTTCCATTTTACAAACTCAAAACCAAGCGCAAACCTTCTTCGATCTTTTCCATTTTCTTGTTCGGCAAAGACGAGACGAATTCGGTCAGCAAACTTTTATCAATCGTAATCACTTGCGAAACGTTGACGACCGAGTCAATCGGCAAGCGACTAATTCGTGCCGTAATCGTGACGTTTCCCGGCGCTTTGGCTAGTTCGAGATTTTTCGTGATAACGGCAACGACGACGGTTTGAATCTTGCTTTGATTAAACGCGTCCGACTGCACGATTAAAACCGGACGGCGAAAGCCGGGACTTGAGCCTGTCGGTTCAGGCAGGTTCGCCCACCAGATTTCGCCGCGTCCGATTACCATTCTTCTTTCGCCAGACTCGCCGTTTGCGCATTCAGCAAAGTTTTATCTAAATTTGAATCAGCTTTCCCGTAAACTTCATCGAGTTTCGCCGTCACGTCTTCAACCTGATTTTCTTTGAGATAAACCTTAACCGCTTCGGTGAAGAGCTCGCTCCGCGAAATCTTTAGTTTACGCGCCAGACTTTCCGCCTGCTCAAAGATATTATTCGGAATCGAAATCGCTGTTTTCATACTTTATAAGTATAACCGAAGTTATACTGCTTCAATAAGTCTTACCCGGCTAAAGACACATTCGATTCTCGATTCTTCAGCCGCGAACGGCGATGACTTCGAGATATTCGGATTCAACCCTCGTCGTGCCGTCGGTCGCCTGATTGTTTTCCGTCCAGATTTCCTCTAAATCGCGCCGCAGCGCCGCTTGCTTGTCAGCGTCAAGAGCGGCGAAAGCGGTGTTGGTCGGACCGAAATATTTGCGGAAATGCTCGACGACTTCGGCTGGCGAAAACGGAAAGACGAACATAATTTTTCGCGCGGTCATTTTCAAATCCTTGATTCCGTCGCTCAAACGCTCGCGCACCGTCGTTTCGTCGCCCCACAACACGGGCGCGGGCATATTCGGCGGCGATGGAATGTATTTTGCGCCCGCTTTGAACATTTGTCCGGTAAATCCGCCCGGCGTCCAGTTCGCCATTGCGATCATTCCGCCCGGACGACAGACGCGCTTGAGTTCCGCGGCAGTAACATCGGGTCGCGGGGCGAACATCGCGCCGAACATCGTGATAACCGCGTCGAAGCCCGCGTCTTCATACGGCATGCTTTCCGCGTCGCCGACATCGAAACGAACCGGCAGATTTTCCGCTTCGGCGTTGGCGCGAGCCTGTTCTATCAGATTCGGCGCGATGTCGATGCCGGTTACCTGAGCGCCGAGTCGAGCCGCCGGAAGCGCGAGGTTTCCCGTGCCGCAGGCGACGTCGAGAACGGTTTGTCCGGCTTGCAGATTTAATCGCTCGACGAATTCAGCGGCTCCGTCCTCAATCGCTTTTGCAATTCGTCCGAAGTCTCCGGCAATCCAGACGGATCGCAATTTCGTTTTCAAAGATTCCATTTCAGGGGTCAATTCATTGTTGCTCATAAAAAACCTCCTTTGATGAATGTCAAAACTAAAAAATTAATCGCTCACATTACACAAACCGATCATCGGTTGGTGCAGCATAGTAATCTCGGCGTTTTTGCCCTGAGACGAACGCGCCATCGCAATAGCCTCGGTTAAGTTGTCAGCGCGTTCCCAGCCGAGCATCGCGGGAACGTGCGCGTTTTCCGCGCCGGCGACGATGACTTTGCCGACGTGCTGGCGACCGTTCTCGCCCCAATACCACATAAAGAAAGCGTGCGCGCCGTGATAAGCGTTGCCGCGCCGATACATTTCGATATACGCCGGATTTTCCGCAAACTCGCGCTCGTATTTCTCGCGTAAATAGAAAGCGTCCCTCGATTCGGGCAATAAACGATGGAAAAACTCGATATACGACGGGTGAAATTTCGGATCGAACTCGTCGAAGCACGGATGCGTGATAATCATCGTACCGCCTTTTCTTAAAAGCGGTTTATTGCGATACATATTGAAATGATAGCCGAGCGCCATCACCTGCACGAGAATCGGATTGAGTGCCGAATAGACGTTATACGGCGAAATGTCGGGAATGCCCGAAATTAGAATGTCGCATTGACCTTTGACGGGGATTTCGTACTGTCGATAGTTGAGTTCAAGAATCTTCTCGTGAACCTTCTCGGTCTCTCCGGCAAAGCAGCCGATCAATTCATACTGCGCGGGAATCTTGTGCAACAGCTTGCGGCGCGCGGCGCGCGGCAAATTAGAAAACGTGCGCTTCATCGCTTCCCATTTCATCCTGTCCATAAACGAAAATTCGTCTTCGTTGCGGGTCAGAATGTCGTAGCCTTCGGGAAACATCTTGTTGTTGATCGCCGTCTCGATGTGAAAGACGTTGCAGTGCTCGTCAACCAGCTTGCCGAGCTTGATAACTTTGTGATTAAGGACGGAACGCGGCGGATCCATATAAGAATCCGAATCGCGAATCGTCTGCGGCTCGTGATGCTGGCGCAAACTTTCGTAATCGCACAGCCCGACGGCGACGGATTTGTGCCCGCCGTCCATCGGCACGAGATTGAGATTGAGATAAATCAAAATATCGCTCTCGATGGCGCGCTTGTTCACCCGCAAAGGCTCGTCATGGCGCGTTTCACCGATTTTAATTAGATTGTCGTCGTCTTCCGCGTCGTGGTTGTAGTAACGGTCTGGATAAAATTCGTTAAAAATCGTGCTCCCGACCATCCGCTCCATTTCCCAAGCCGTCATTTTGCGGTGCAAGGAATTAGCGATAATCAAATGAACATCGTCCACACCGTTCGCCGCGCACATATCCAACACGACTTCGAGCATCGTCTGCCGCAAATCCGGCGTCTGCATCGGCGGCAGCGGCAAACTGATGTCGTCCATCGCAATCGTCACCCGCATTCCCGGCTCAAGCTGCGCATACAGCGGTTTCGCGTCAATCGGATGATTAATCGCATACCGAATCGCCGCTTCCCTGTTCGGCAAACCCTTAATCGGCGGATTCGGATAAATCACCCTGGTTCCGACGGGAATATCTTCCAAAATAAAGTCCTCGCCAAACGGCATAATGCGCGGCGCGCTGTCTTTGTCAATGTAAACGATTGATTCGTGTGTCTTTCTGCGTAATTGCAATGCCATATTTTTTAATTATTTACTTAACTCCGATAATCAAAGGAAATGAATCAAGGTGAACATACACGTTTCCTTCGTAATCGTAATATTCATAATGTGAATGATGACCGCTTACAGCGTTTTCATCAAACACCAAAAAAGAAGTAAAGGCATCTAATCCCTCGTTTGAGCCTTCAATTTTTACAATTTTGTCGCCCGAAACCGAAACTTTCACAGGTTTATCGCTTTGAACCACTTCCAAGCCTTTAGCAACAGCGTCCCAAGGTCCGAGAATAATATCTTTTTCAATTTCGATTCTAATTTTTTCCAAATCCGTCTTTAAGAAACCCAAAACTTGTCTTCTAAATGCTTCCAACTCTTTTTGTGTTCCTGTAATTTCTATCGCTTCACTGAGCGAATAACGAACTTCAATCATTTATAACTCACTGTATTCACTCAAAAACAATCTGCCTTCGTAATCAATCAAACCGAGTTTCACGCGATTCAGAAAACCTTGTCTATTGAAAACGCTTATTCTCGTAAATTCCTTTTCAGTAAGATAATTTTTCGCACAAAACTCTATCTCAGAAGTTATTATAACGGCTGACTGTGCCGCTGTCGGACTCAATCTCGCGCGCGTTCGCATAATTTCCGTCGCAATTTGTATTAATAACGCGGCGGTTCGCATCAAATTCGCGTCTGCCAGTTCAAAACACGTCTCTGTTACTTCAAAATACCTTTCTGTCTACTCAAAATACGCGTCTGTTCGCTCGAAATGCGTCGCTGTTCGTATAAAATGCGCGGCTGTCGGCATCTTTGGCGCGTCCGTTCGCTCGATTAACGCTTCGGTTCGCTCGAAGTGCGCGTCTAACGCGATGTTTCTCGTGGTTGTCAATCATCTTGCCGCTCCGGTCGGGGCGGTGGCGGCTTTCGTTGGCTCGAAATTGCTGCCGGTTAATCGTTTGTACGCGCCGTTTGCGTCGTTGGCGGCAGCGATTTGTCGAATGATTTGACCGCTTCGAGAATTGTTTCGACCGCGCGGACGTAAAATTCCTGATTGATGTTCGCGAAATCGTCCGTTGGGCGGTGATAATCCTTGTGATCTTCCACGCCGAAGTAGATGAACGGGATTTTTGCCTGATGAAACGAGCCGTGATCCGATTGATTCGTCCAGTCGTTTTGCCCTTGTTCCGGTCGGTCGTGTCCGAGCAGTAATTTTATCTTCGCGTTTTTCGCAATTTGTTCGAGCAGCGGTCTGAACGCCGGATAATGATAAGTTCCCGATGCGTAAAGCTCGTTTATATCGCTGCGCGAAACCATATCCATATTGACATTCAATAAAATCGCTTCTTTGGTAATCGGCGGCGCGGCGACGAAGGCGCGGCTTCCTCTAAGACCGGATTCTTCGCCGTCGAACGCAGCGAAAATTATCGTGTGCGACGGTTTATTTTTGCGAAAATACTCGCCGAGCGCGAACAGCGCCGTGGTGCCCGAAGCGTCGTCGTCAGCGCCATTGAAAATCTCGCCTTTCTGCACGCCGACGTGATCGTAATGCGCCGAGACAACGATGTATTTGTCTTTGAATCGTTTGCCTTCGACGTATCCGACAACATTCGCGCCCGCGATTTTCTGGTTCGCTCGATTGGTAAACTCGAACGGCTGAACGAACGAATCCTTAAACGGCTTGATGCCCGATTCTTTGAATCTCGCGGCAACGTATTCGCGCGCCTTGATGCCGCCGGGCGTACTAATGCCGCGTCCCTGCATCTCGTCCGATGCGAGAGTTTCGACATCGCGCAAAAGCCGCGCCGCGTTAATGATTTTAGAATTCGGCGCGGTAATAGCGGTTTGCGCGGTTTGTTTAACTGCGGAAGTTTGCGCCCAGACGAGCGAAATCAAAAAGACGGCGGCGAGAAATGTGAAAAACAGCTTCATAAATTACTCCAAAACGCGCTTACTTTAAGTCCAAAACCGCCCAATCGTGTTGCCGCGCCGTTTGTTTGAGGCGAAAATCCGGATTAACGGCGACCGGATGACCGACGATGGACAGCATCGGCAAGTCAGAAATCGAATCGGAGTAAGCGTAGGACTCCGATAAGTTAATGTTCTCGCGCTCGGCGTATTCGCGCATCCATTTCGCCTTCGTCGCCGACGCCATGACGGGCGGCAGAATGCGTCCGGTCGCGTAACCGTTGACGAATTCGAGACGATTGGAAACGAATTCGTCAATCTCTAGATATTGACACAAACGATCAATCGTGAAATCGAGCGCGCCGCTGATAACGACCTGCCGCTGTCCTATTTTCCGCGACTGAGCGAGCAATTCACGCGTTCCCGGGTAAATCGCGGGCTTTAAAACGTCTTCAAAAAGCTCTTCCGAGAAATATCGAAGCCGGTCTTGCGATTCGCCTTTGTAGCTTTGAAAGAAAAACTCGTTAAAGACGTTCCGCGAATACAAATCAGTCGCCCCGAACAGCGGCAGCTTCGCCAATGTCCCGATTGATTTGCTCACAGTTTTTAATAATCCCTGCTGCCGTCGCGCGTAAAACGCGAGCGTGTGCACCAGATTCGTGCTGACGAGCGTTCCTTCCAAATCGTAAAACGCCGCCGCCTGTCCGTTTCTTTTCATCTTTGTCAATGTCCGCGTTAATCCGCCTGTTCGTTCAAAATGAATCGCCATTCAGTAACGAAATATTAGAATATAACTTATTTTACCGTTTTTTGATAACGCGGAGTGTGGTTCAAGACGCAAGATTCAAGGTTTAAGGTTCAAGATTCAAGATTCAAAATTCAAGATTCAAGGTTTAAGATTCAAGAGATGAGGTTCGGGATTCAAGGTTTAAGGTTCAAGATGCGAGCTTCAGTGGAGAAAACGCTCTGTCTTTTTAATTAACGGTTGGACATTCGATTGATTTTCATAAAAAATAAACGCAGATTAAGGATTGTAAGACGCCGGATTAAGCTGTTTGCTCATTTCCCGATCTTATAGTCTTAAATTCTGAATCTTAAATCTTGAATTCTGAATCTTAAATCTTAAATCCTATGCGCCGCGCCATTTTTCCCGGTTCGTTCGACCCTTTGACCAACGGTCATCTCGACATTATCAAGCGCAGCTCGCCGCTGTTCGACGAAATTATCGTCGCCGTTCTCAACAATCCCGAAAAAAATCCGATGTTTACCGTCGAAGAACGATGCCGGATGATAGAAGAAGTGCTGCCGCAAGTGGAAACCGACGATTGCGACTTAATTGTCGATAGTTTTTCCGGTCTAACCGCGGACTTTGCCAAACGAACCGGATCGAGCGCGATTGTGCGCGGCATTCGCGCCGTGTCCGATTACGAATACGAGCTGCGAATGGCGCTGATGAACCGCCGTCTCGAACCGGAGATAGAAACCGTCTTTCTGATGGCGGCGGAAGAATATTCGTATGTCTCGTCGAACCTGATGAAGCAGGTTTTTACATTGGGCGGGCGCGTCGAAGGCTTGATTCCGGCGCTGGTCGAAGCGAAAATGCGCGAAAAACTCGCCGCGTAAAGCAGGCAAAACGCGCGAAAGAACGAATTTTCCGATTCTTATTTTAAGTTTTTGTATTTAATTTCTTATTCGGTAATAATTAATCAGTTCCGCATTGCGAACCGCGAATAAATTATGAAACTGCCAAACTCCGCTGACGCGTCCGTGTTTCCCGTTTCCAGCAATGTCGCCCGAATGCAAACGTCTTCGACGTTCAAAGCGATGCAAGCCGCCGCAAATTTGCGCGAACAGGGCTTCGATGTGATTGATTTGACCGTCGGCGAACCGGATTTTCCGACGCCGGAGTTTATTAAGGATTTGGCAATCGAAGGCTTGAACAAAGGCTACACGAAATACACCGCCGCCGCCGGAATGAAGCCGTTCGTTGAATCGGTCGCCGAATTTTACGACGCGCAATTCGGCGCGAACGTCTCGCCGAAGCAAATCGCCGCGGCGTGCGGCGGCAAACAAGCCCTGTTTAACGCCGCGTGCACCATTTTGAACGCGGGCGACGAATGTCTGATTCCGAAACCGTATTGGGTGACGTTCCCGGAAATCGTCAATTTCACGGGCGCGACTAACGTTTATATCGAAACCGAAGCGACGAATTTCGTGTTGACTGCGGAACAAGTCAAAAATGCCATCACGGACAAAACCAAACTTTTAATCGTCAATTCGCCGAGCAATCCGAGCGGCGCGGTCATTCCGGCTGATGAAATGCGCCGGATTATCGAAGTTTGCGCCGAACGAAACGTGTATGTGTTGACCGACGAATGTTACCTGTTTTTCGTCTATCCGCCGTCAGAAGTTTTCACGTCCGCCGTGTTGCCCGCCGAATTGAGGAAATATGTCTGCGTTGCCGGTTCGTTTTCCAAAACCTACGCGATGACCGGCTGGCGCATTGGCTACACGATTGCGCCCGAAGCGTGGACGAAAGAAATGATCAAACTTCAAAGCCATTCGGCGACGCATCCGACGAGCTTCGTGCAATACGCTTGCGCGCGGGCGATGGAACGCCGCGAGGAATCAATGGCGGCGGTCGACGGAATGCTCGCCGAATATCAGCGACGGCGCGATTGGCTTATTCCAGAACTCAATAAAATCAACGGCTTCAAATGCCGAACGCCCGAAGGCGCGTTCTACGCCTTTCTCGACGTGCGCGGTTTAATCGGCGACCTATTCAAAGTTTCCTGCGATGTCGCCGACCATCTTCTCCACGAAGCGCAAGTCGTCACAACCGACGGCGCAGGCTTCGGCGCGGAAGGATTTCTGCGATTGTCTTACGCGACCTCGATGGAAAATCTGCATAAAGCCGTCGAACGAATGAATAATTTGTTTTGAATCGCAGAATCCTGACCGCGAAATACGCTAAGAGCACGGAAAAAGGAAAGTAATTTTGATGTTATCAGATTTATTTAGCGCATTTCTCGTGTTTCGCGGTTAAACTGTTTTTATGACGGAAATAATCGGTTGGGCTAGTTCGATAATCTTGCTCATCACCTTAATCAAGCAGGTTTACAAACAATGGCAGGAAGGCACGGGCGAAGGCGTTTCCAAATTGCTGTTCGTCGGGCAGCTTCTCGCTTCAATCGGTTTTACGATTTACAGTTACATGGTCGAAAACTGGGTTTTTACGGCAACGAACGGCGTTCTTGTCATTAATAATCTGGTCGGAATGTATCTCTCGTTTTATTTCAAACGCAAAAACAAAAAAAAGGACGCCGAATGATTTCGCGTCGCTCTTTGATTTACCTTTGCACCTTTGCGTCTTTGCGGGAAATTTTCTTGCTCCCGCAAAGACGCAAAGGTGCAAATATTAAAAAAAGCTATTTGCTTTTCCACTTTATCTCGACTTCGAGTTCGTGCGATTCTTCGTCGCGCTCATACTCGAAATCAATCGTCGCGTCCGCCGGAACATAGATTCTCCGCCCGCTCACCTGAATTTCAAACGATTTTCCCTGTTCGATTGCTTCCGCCAGACGCCGCAGTTTTTCCGCCGTCTGCTTGTTTGAATAACCTTTCTCGACTTCAATTTCTTCCATTATTTTTCTCCCTGTTCTTTATTTCCGCCGGTCATCAGAAAACCGATTTCTTCGTTGCTGGTCGTTTTCGGGTTAACTTCGCCAACGAATTTTCCTTTGTAAATGACCAGCAATCTGTCGGCGAGCGCCGTTACTTCTTCGAGTTCCGCAGAAATGAGCAAAATCGCCGCTCCCGCGTCGCGCAGAGCCATCAGTTTGCGATGAATAAATTCAATCGCGCCGATGTCGACGCCGCGGGTCGGCTGCGAGACCAATAATAATTTCGGATTCAATTCAAATTCCCTGCCGATAATTAGTTTCTGCTGATTGCCGCCCGACAAAGAGCGCGCGTTCAGTGCGGGATTAGGCGGGCGCACGTCAAAATTACTGATAATTTCTTTCGTTCTCGTTTCAATTGCCGTCGCGTTCAAAAATCCGCCAGACGTTACGGGCGGTCGATAATGAACGCCCAAAATCGAATTTTCATTCAAATCGGAATCGAGTAGAAGCCCGCGTTTGTGACGGTCTTCCGGAATATGCGCGATGCCGAGTTCTTTGCGCCGCCGCGCATTCGTATAAGTAATATCGCTGCCGAAAAGCCGGATGTTTCCGCTCATTTTTGCGATCGGAACGAGTCCGGCAATAGCTTCGATCAGTTCGGTTTGCCCGTTGCCTTCGATGCCCGCGACGCCGACGATTTCGCCCGCGCGGACGTTAAAGGAAACTTTGTTGAGCGCTTCGCCGTGCGCGCTCGCCACCGATAAGTTTTCGACTTGCAAAACCGCATCTTTCGGCGCGGCGTCGGTTTTTTCGACTCGCAAAAGCACGTCGCGCCCGACGATCATTCGGGCTAAATCCTTCGCGTTTGTTTCCGCCGTCTTAACGCTGCCGACGGTTTTTCCGTCGCGCATTACAGTTACGTCGTCGGAAATCGCCAGCACTTCTTCGAGTTTGTGCGTGATGATAATGACGGTTTTGCCCTGCTGTTTCATCAGGCGCAGAATGTTGAAAAAATCCTCGACTTCCTGCGGCGTTAAAACGGCAGTCGGCTCGTCGAGAATCAAAATCTGCGCTTTTCGATATAACGCTTTGAGCAACTCGACTCGCTGCTGAGCGCCAACCGAAATGTCTTCGACGAGAGCGCATGGATTAACGCCGAGACGCAATTCGTTTGATAAAGCCAGAATTTCCCGATTCGCTTTTTCCAAATCGAGACTAACCGCGCCGCCGGTTTCCGCGCCCAGAATGATATTTTCGGCGACCGTCATCGTGTCAACCAGCATAAAATGCTGATGCACCATTCCGATTCCGAGCGCGATGGCGTCGTGAGGATTTCTGATGTTAACGGCTTTTCCGTCGATCAAAATCTCGCCCGAATCCGCCGTGTAAAACCCGTAAGCGATTCGCATCACCGTTGATTTTCCCGCGCCGTTTTCGCCGACAATCGCATGAATCGTGCCTTTCTCGATTTTTATCGAAACATTGTCATTGGCGACGACATTGGCGAATGTTTTTGTAATATTTCGCAGTTCAAGCATTTATTTATTTTGAATTAAAAAAGAAGTTGTAAAAAATCAAACCTGAAGCGATAACCACGCAAATCGTCGCAATGAGGGAAAGTCTTTTTCCCTTTTCGGATTTGTCGGTGTTGTTATTGGTTACGCCGTGCAGCAAAATTCCTGTCCCCAAAAACAAAAGCGTCGCGCCCAAAACATAATTGACCTCAAACGAAAGAAAAATGATTATTCCGATTAATAAGCAAACAATGCCGAGTCCGGTTTGAACGACGGCAAAAGCACTTTTTTTGTTTTCCATGACCACCTCCGATTTAATTTTACTGCGCCATCGCGTCTGTTACTTTGATTTCGCCCGCGATGATTTTGGCTTTCGCTTCTTCGACTTTCGCCTTCATTTCCGGTGTGATTAGATTTTCTTTGGTGGTTTGATTGACGTTTTTGTCGTCAATCGCGTATGCCACGCCGTCTTTGTCAAGCCCGAAAACGTGAAAACCGCCTTTGAAAGCGCCGCCGAGAACTTCTTTGACGACATCATATACGGCGTTGTCCACGCGTTTGACCATCGAGGTTAAAACGTAACCCGGTCGTTGCCCGTTTTGGTTCGAGTCAACGCCGATAACGAATTTATTTGCTTCGCCGCCGGCGTTCAAGCCGTATTGTTCGACCGCATCGAACGCGCCGAGACCGGAATTCCCCGCTGCCGTGAAAATCACGTCCGCGCCCTGACCGATTTGCGAGAGCGCGAGTTCCTTGCCTTTTCCGGGATTGTTCCACGCCGCGTCCGTCACGCCGACGTAATTGGCGATCACCGTCGCCTTCGGATTAACCGATTTCGCACCTTCTTCATAACCGGTTTTGAAACGATGAATCAGCGGAATATCCATTCCGCCAACAAAGCCGAGCACGCCGGTTTTCGATTTTTCGGCGGCGATCATTCCGACCAGAAACGAGCCTTCGTGTTCGCGGAAAACCAGCGACGCGACGTTTTGTTTCGGCGTTTTGCCGTCCGCCTCGAAAATTACGCCGTCAATGATGGCGAATTTGATGTTCGGATAATCATCGGCGACTTTCTGCATAATCGGTCCCTGCGCGAAACCGACGCCGATGATCAAATCGAAATTTTTCTCGGCGAAAGCGCGCATCGCCGGCTCGATCGAAGTCGGATTTCCCGGCTCGACATCATACAAACAAATCGGCAATTCACGCTCAGCGCGCTGCACGCCTTCCCAAGCCGCCGCGTTAAACGAGCGGTCATTTTTGCCGCCGATGTCAAAAACGATGCCGACGTTGATTTTGCATTCTTTCCGCGCTTCGGTGTGCGTTCCGCACGAAGATGCGACGAGAGCCAGAATAATAATTGAAAAAACAATCAGATAATTACGCATTATTCACCTTTAGGAAACGATTTCCTTGACCAATTCCAAAATTTGCGGTTTTTCTTCGCCTATTTTATACGCATTTCGCAATTTCTCGCTAATTTGATGCGCTTGATTTTCGTCGCGGCAGTATAAAACGCCGAGCGGCGCGCCGGATTTTATTTCGTCTCCGATTTTTGCGTGGAGGCGAAAGCCGACCGCGTGGTCAATCGAATTTTCGGCGCGCATTCGTCCGCCGCCGATAGCGCCGACTGCTGCGCCGATTGATGCGGCGTCAACTTGTTCGACGAAACCGGATTTTTGAGAATTGATTTCAATTTCGATTAAATTTTCGCTGAGTAAATCGTCGGTATTATCGCAAATCAGAGCGTCGCCTTTTTGCAGTTCGACGTTTTCGCGAAACTTTTCGAGCGCCGCGCCCGACGCGAGCGCGTTTTGAATCTTGAATTTTGAATCTTGAATCGTCCCGGCGACGCCGCACAAAAGCAGCATTCGCGCCGCGAGTTCGACGGAAAGTTCGAGCGTCGGGCGCATTTTTTCGCTCGATTCGCCGCGCAAAATCTTGACGCATTCGTAAATTTCCAGAGCGTTGCCGACGTATTCGCCGAGCGGTTCGTTCATATCGGAAATGACGGCGACGCTGCGGACGTTGAAGCGATTTCCGGTTTCGACTAATGCGCGGGCGAGCGCTTGCGCGTCTTCAAACCTTTGCATAAATGCGCCGCTGCCGGTTTTGACGTCCAAAACGAGCGCGTCCAAACCTTCGGCGAGCTTTTTCGACATAATCGAAGCGACGATAAACGGAATGTATGCAACAGTCGCCGTCGCGTCGCGTAGAGCGTAGATTTTCCGGTCGGCGGGCGCGATTTCCGACGTTTGTCCGGTCATAGCGAAGCCGCACTTTTTGATGATTTTCCTAAATTCGGCAATCGAAAGATTGACGTCATAACCCGCGATTGATTCGAGCTTGTCGAGCGTTCCGCCGGTGTGTCCGAGACCGCGCCCGGAAATCATCGGCACGGCGACGCCGCACGCGGCGACGAGCGGCGCGATGATCATCGAAGTTTTATCGCCGACGCCGCCGGTCGAATGTTTGTCGGCTTTCGGCGCGTCTATATCGGAAAAATCCAAAACGTCGCCCGAATGCAGCATCGCTTCGGTCAGAGCGGTTTGTTCGTCCGCGTCCAAACCGTTGATGTAGCAAGCCATAATCAGCGCCGACGTTTGATAATCAGCCCAAGCGCCGTCGCAAACGCCGGATATAAAAGAATTTATCTCATCGGCGGAAAATCGTTTGCCGTCACGTTTTTTGCCGATTAAATCCTGCGGTGTCATATTCACGTCAACTTTAACAAACTTTTGCCGCCTCGACATATTTTTCATAATACTTTTCGATTTTTTCGCAAAAAAACATTTCCTTTTTCGCCTCAATGAGCGATAATAAAAATTGCTATGAGAAGTAAAAACATTTTATCAATCGCCGCATTTATCGTCGCTTTTGCTTTTTCGACCGCCTTTGCCGGTTTATTTATTGATAAGAGCGAATACCAATCAGTTTTAACCGTTCCCGTCGTCAGCTATAACGAACGCCAGCCGACGAGCTGCTTTAAGAAAAAACGCGGCGGGTATACTGCCGAAAAAATAGAAGTATTTATCAGTCAGGATAACAGCATCGGGCGCGAGCATCAGCAAATAAACGCTCGTATTGACCGTCAAGAACTCCCGCTGCTGAAAAGTCCTCTTTTCGCCGAATACAAAAACTCCGTTGCCGAATACGTCGAAGCGTCCGGCAGTATGGACGAAACCACGATGCCGCACGATTTTCAAACGGCATGGCGCGCTCATACGAAGGCGTGGAGCGATTTCTCTAATTTTCTCGATTCGATGAAAAGCGGCTCGGTGCGCGGCAATTTAAGTGATGAAGACGCTTACGAAATGGAAAAACATTTCAGCGCGGAAATAGCCGCCACTTATTCCGAAGTTTTGCGCGTCGGCAGAAACCACGGCGCTCAGGTTTATTAATTTGCAAAAAGCAAAGGCGTTAAAAGCCAGTGAAATATCGAGTTTGATATTTCACTGGCTTTTAATTTTTGTTAATTTCGTTTTAGCAAAACAATAGCTTCCGTTTTTATCGCTTTTCCTTTACCAACCGCGTCAACCTTTTCACCGGTTTTCGCTTTCACCGAAACGCAACCAATTTCGATTTCGAGAGCATTTGCCAGATTCCGGCGCATTTCATCAATAAACGGACGCAGTTTCGGCTGTTCCAAATTTACCACCGAATCGAGATTGACGATTGAATAACCTTTTTCCTTCATCAATTCGATTGTATAACGCAGAAAAACGAAGCTGTCGGCGTTTTTCCAACGTTCGTCTTTGTCGGAAAAAAACGAGCCGATGTCGCCGACAGCCAGCGCACCTAAAATGGCGTCCGTAACTGCGTGCGTCAGCGCGTCGGCGTCGGAATGCCCGACCGCGCCGAATTTTGCGTCAACCCGGACGCCGCCCAAAATCAAAGATTCGCCTTTTTCAAGACGATGAATATCGTTGCCGAAACCGATTCTGAACATACTTTGAAGTTTATAAATCGCCGTTCAAATCCGCAAAATTAATTTACCGATTCAGACAGAAAAAGCTCGGCGATGCGCAAGTCTTCGTTGTGCGTAATTTTAATATTTCTGGCGCTTCCTTCGACAAACGCGATTTCATATCCGAGTTTTTCCACCAGAAAACATTCATCGGTTGCCGCGCTCAAATCATTTTGTTCATACGCTTTACGCAAAATCTCGTATCGAAAAACCTGCGGCGTCAGAGCGCGGCGCAAACGGTTGCGGTCAATCGTATCGACGATTTTTCCATTTTCAACTTCTTTAATCGTGTCCGTCACCCGCGCGACCAAACACGCCGCGCCGAATTCTTTCGCTTTTTCGATTGTCGCCGTGATTTCTTCGACAGTTACGAGCGGACGAGCGCCGTCATGAACGGCGATTATTCCGGCAGAATTTGCGTCAACGTAATTCAGTCCGTTCAAAACTGATTCGGCGCGCGATTTCCCGCCAGCGACTATCTTTAAAGGTTTTTGCAGATTATATTTCGCGGCGCAAAGCTGAAAATTTTCGATTTCGGCGACGGATAAAACAAGAATTATTTCATCAACAACGTCGCAGTTTTCAAAATTTTCGAGCGTATAAATCAAAATCGGCTTACCGTAGACTTCGAGAAATTGTTTTGGCACGTCAGCGCCGAATCTCGTTCCGCTTCCGGCGGCGACGATAATGGCAAAATTCATAATAAGTGGTAAACGGTAAGTGGTAAACGGTAAGTGCAAGAAAGATACTTTCCACTTTCCACTTACCGTTTACCACTTATTCCATTTCTTCGATAATCGTATTCTGGCGCAAATCGCGCGTGCCTTTGCGGAAAGCGGTTGAGCGCGAATCGTGGATGTTGAATTGGCTTTCAGTTGTTTCCCCGTTTTCCATTCGTTCCTCCCACAAACGCCCGAAAATCATTTTCCCGGCTGTCGTTTGCAAAACGCTGGTTACGGCGATGTCGGCGGTTTTGCCGATAAGGCGACGCGCGTTATCAATCACAACCATCGTTCCGTCGTCTAAATACGCGACGCCCTGATTATACTCTTTGCCCTCTTTTAGCACGAAAACGCGCATCGCCTCGCCGGGCAAAACGACGGGTTTGAGCGCGTTGGCGAGTTCGTTGACGTTCAGAACCTGCACGCCGCGCAATTGCGAGACTTTGTTCAAGTTAAAATCGTTGGTAATGATGACGGCTTCGAGTTCTTTGCCGAGTTCGATGAGCTTTAAATCAACTTCCTTGACCGCCGGATAATCGGTTTCGATGATTTGGATGTCGATTTTCGAGTTGTTCCGCAACCGCTGAAGCATATCGAGTCCGCGCCGTCCGCGCTGTCGTTTCGATGAATCCGGCGAATCGGCGACTTGCTGCAATTCGGTTAAGATAAACTGCGGAATAATCAAAGTCCCGCCTAAAAATCCGGTTTCGGCAACGTCGGCGATTCGTCCGTCAATAATCACGGAAGTATCTAAAACTTTGTAATCTCGCTTGATAGAGTTTTTGTCGGAAAAAATACCGCCCAAAACCGACAAATCAATGAATTCGCCTTTTGCCGCGCCGACCATCAAACCGATGTAGCCCATAAAAAACGCCAGCGAAATCGTCAAAAACGTCTGCATTCCGGCGGAAACGGCGGCTTCTTTTTGAATCGAAATCAAAACGCCGATCAAAAAAGCGCCGACGATTCCCAAAATCGAGCCGATTGCCGCGCCGATCAAAGTTTTCAGCGTTACGACGCGCGCGCGCATTTCAAAACCGACAATGCCGAGCGCGATGACGACGCCGAGCAAAGCCGAAGAAAAGCGTCGCATCTCCGGCGAAAACCCGGACAAATAACTTGTTTCGCCGAGCGGAACGAGCAAAAATCCGAGCATCGCCAGAAGCAATACGAACACAATCCTGATTATGAGAATGTCCAGTTTCATCGCCGTAGATTTTAACACGAAAACACCTTTACAAGATAACGAACATCAATATACGGATAAATTTTTCTTTATTTTTCGCTTATTCTATTTTTAATATCTGTCCGTTCAAACCGATTGCTTCAGCCGAAAGCAAATAACAAACGGCGCGCGCCGCGTCATCGGCGGAGACGCCGGATTTCGGTCGAAAAAGCTCGGCATCGAGATCTTCCGCCGCTGATTTTTTCTCACTTAAAGCAATCGCGTTGACCCGAAAATTTTTCGGCAGCGTTTTCGCCAGTGATTCGGTCAAACCAATGAGCGCCGTCTGCGAAGCCGCAAACAAAACATTACGCTCGGTTTCGGGCGTATCAATCGCCGACGCGACATTGACGATTTTCGGCTTCGGTCGCGACTTCATCAACCGAATCGCTTCCTGCGTTACGAAATAAGCCGCCTTTAAATTTGCGCCGAGCGTGCTTTCAAATAAATCGTCCGTTGTTTCTTCAAACGCCGAATCGTCACGAAATTTCAAACAATTTACCAACAAATCGAGCCGACCGAACATTTGTTCGACCGCGCCGACCAAATTTTTCGCGCCGGCGACATTTGTAATGTCGCCTTCGACCGCGCTGGCTAACGTCCCGAGATTTTGCATTTCCGATAGAGCGCTTTTACTGTTTTCGGAAATCTGCGAAAAACCGACGATAACATACGCGCCCTGCAAAGCTAATTGCAAAGCAACGGCGCGCCCGATTGGATTATTGCCGTCGGTGATGAGAGCGACTTTTTCGGCAAAAGCGTGAATTGATTGAACGGACATAGTTTAGTAGATAGTAGTCAACAGATAATAGTATAATTATTCAATAATTTACTGTAATTCAACAAAAAAAGTTGACTGCAATTTGTCGGCTTTGACTATTGATGACTGTCTACTGACTACTATCTACTATCTACTACCGAAATGGCAAAAACTCCAAGCACAATCTATGTCTGCTCGAATTGCGGCGGACAGCAGCGCAAATGGCACGGCAGATGTCCCGACTGCGGCGAATTTAATACTCTGGTCGAAGAAAGATTTCGCCCGACGCCTCAGCCAATCGGAAAAGTCGCCGCGTCAGCGTCGAGCGGCGCGCGTCTTTCGTCCGGTTCTTACCGCGAAACGAAACCGATTTTTTACGGTGACATCGCATCGCAGGACGACGCCCGAACTTCGAGCGGAATCGAAGAATTCGACCGCGTTTTAGGCGGCGGAATCGTTGCCGGCTCATTAGTTTTAATCGGCGGCGCGCCGGGAATCGGCAAATCAACGCTGATCATTCAAGTCGCCGACAAACTCTCGGCGAACAACACGAAAGTTCTTTACGTTTCCGGCGAAGAAAGCGAGAAACAAATAAAAATGCGCGGCGAGCGTTTGGGCGTTAATGCTGAAAATCTTTACCTTTTGCCGGAAACAAATCTTGAAAATATTCTGGCGGAAACCGAACGTTTGCAGCCCGACGCGATTATCGTTGATTCGATTCAAACGGTTTTCAGCGAAAAAATCGAATCCGCGCCCGGTTCGGTTTCGCAGGTGCGCGAAGTCGCCGGACAATTTATGATTTTCGCCAAAGCGTCGGGAACGCCGGTTTTTCTCATCGGACACGTCACGAAAGAAGGCTCGATTGCCGGACCGAAGGCGCTCGAACACATCGTTGACACGGTTTTATATTTTGAAGGCGACCGTCATCATAATCACCGCATCATTCGCGCTACGAAAAATCGTTTCGGCGCGGCAAACGAAATCGGCATTTTCGAGATGACCGGCGAAGGCTTGCGCGCCGTCGGCAATCCCTCGGAAGTTTTTTTGCAGGAACGTCCCGAAGGCGCGTCCGGTTCGGTCGTCACGGTCTGCATGGAAGGCACGCGCCCGATGCTCGTCGAAGTTCAGGCGCTCGTCACCGGCACGAAATTCGGCACGGGCAGACGAATGGCGCAGGGCTTTGATTACAACCGCACATCGCTTTTAATCGCCGTTCTGGAAAAGCGCGTCGGTTTTCAATTAGCCAACGACGACGTTTTCATCAACGTCGCGGGCGGACTTGAAATTGACGAACCGGCGGCGGATTTAGGCGTTATCGCCGCAATTTCATCTAGCTTCCGCAATTTGCAAATTCCGCCAGACACCGCCGTTTTCGGGGAAGTCGGCTTAACCGGCGAAGTGCGCGGTGTTCTCCAAGCCGAAACCAGAGCAAGAGAAGCGCAAACGCTCGGCTTCAAGAAATTAATTCTACCTGCGTCGAACAAAAAAGGCTTGGAAAAACTTTTGGGAATGCGCGTCGTCGGTGTACGAACTTTGGAAGAAGCGTTAGATGAATTGTTTTAATTATATGAAAAGAATCGAGCCAAAAGCCGGACAAGAATCGGTCTGGGATTATCCGCGCCCACCGCGACTTGAGCAGACGAATAAACATCTGAAAGTTATTTTTAATGGCGAAACGATTGCGGAAACGAGTCAGGCGTTTCGCGTTTTGGAAACTTCGCATCCGCCCGTCTTTTATTTTTCGCCGGAAGATGTGCAAATGGAATTTTTGACAGCGGCGAGCGGTTCGTCGTTTTGCGAATGGAAAGGCGGAGCGGGTTATTACGATTTGCACGTCGGCGAAAAAACCGTCGAAAACGCTGGTTGGTTTTACGCGAACCCAATGCGCAGTTTCGCGGTAATTAAAGATTATATCGCGTTTTATCCTTCAAAGATGGACGCATGTTACGTCAATGAAGAACTTGCTCAATCACAAGCAGGCGATTTTTACGGCGGCTGGATTACGAGCGAAATTGTCGGACCGTTCAAAGGCGGCGCGGGAACTTTGGGCTGGTAACGGCGAAACAAAATTTCGATCCGGGCGTAAAGACTTTCGGTTTTATATATTTTCAAAAAAGGAAATTATTTTTATGAAATTGAAAGTTTTTATTATTATTCTGCTTTTATCAAGCATTTCCGTCTTGGCGCAAAAGCCGAAAGACGATGAATCCTTGAAAAATCTCGTCAAACAAATGACCGACGCGCAGATAAATCATCAGCCGGACGCGCTCGATAAAATTTTCACGGCGGATTACATCGAGATTTCGCCGGTCGGCGAATTCGATCCGCGCGAAAAGGTTTTGGGATTTTACAAACCGGAAATGAAGCTCCCCGCCGGGAAAATGTCGGCGACGGTCGAGACGACGGATTTTTCGATTCGCAATTACGGAGATTTCGCCGTGGTGATTACGAGATTGAATTACGCGATGACGAGCGAAGGAAAAAGTTTGCCGCCGCGCGGCATTCGGGCGACCATTGTTTGCCGCAAGGAAAAAGGCGCGTGGAAAATCGCTTCGGCGCAATATACGGGAATTCGCCCGCCGCAAACGCCGCCGAAATCCGAGTAAAATTTGTTTAAATAAAATTTTTGCGGCTGAGAAGATTAATTTTCTCAGTCTTTTTTATTTTATATTGGAAAGCAAAATGCTAAAATCTTCGCCGTATGAAACAAACTTTTTCCGCTGAAACCTTAGCCGATGTTTACGCAAAACTGGAAATTTTTGATTCTCCTTTCGGTCGCGAGCCTTTAAATTCCAGAAATCCCGTTCATGTCGTTTACGGCGGCGCGCATTTGTTCAAAGCCGACACGCCAGAAAAGCTCGGAAAAATCGCTTTGCGTTCGATGGAAACTTTCGCGCCGAATTTCATCGAGTTCGCCCGCGCGATGTGGCTTGCGGGCGCGGACACTTTGCCGCAGCACGACGACGCGGCGCACGATCTTGAATTCGAATTGACGGAAAATGCGGAAAAAGTAAAAAAAGAGAATTTCGCGGCTTGGCTGGCGTGGACGATTTATCATCGCGTTGTCGAAAAACTGCGAACCGAAGCGGTCGAAGATTTTCGAATCGATTTTGAAGACGGATATGGATTTCGCAAGGATGCGGAAGAAGACGAGCACTCGATTTCAGCTTCCGACGCGCTCGCCGAAATGTTTTTGAAAGAAACGATAACGCCGTTTTGCGGCTTTCGCGTCAAATCTTTTCAGCCGGAAACCGCTCGCCGTGCGGTTCGTACTTTGGATTTATTTCTGACGAATTTACTCGAAAAAACCGGCGGCAAACTGCCGGAAAATTTTGTCGTTAATTTGCCGAAAATCAATCGCCGTGAAGAAGTTGAAACTTTAGAGCGACTTTTAACTGAATTTGAAACACGAAACGAACTGAAAAAAAACGCGATAAAAATCGAAATTATGATCGAAACGCCGCAGGCAATCGTCGATGAAAGCGGCGCGATTAATCTAAAAAATTTAGTCAAAGCCGGAAACGGGCGCGTTAATTCGGCTCATTTCGGCGCTTACGATTACATGGCGAGCTTCGGAATCGCCGGAACGCACCAGCATTTGCAGCACGAAGCGTGCCGTTTCGCGCGTCAAATGATGCAAATTTCGCTCGCGCCTTTGAACATTTGCCTCGTTGATTCAGTAACGACGGAAATGCCGGTTCCGGTTCACAAAAACGAAAATCTTTCGGAAACCGAGCGACAGGAAAACAAACGCGCCGTTCACGCGGCTTGGCGCAAGCATTTCAACAACGTGACGAATTCTTTGATCAACGGTTTTTATCAAAGCTGGGATTTGCATCCGGCGCAGATTACGGCGCGTTATGCCGCCGTTTACGCGTTTTTTCTCACATCGGCGGACGCGCAAAGCAAACGCTTAAAAGGATTTATCGAAAAAGCGACGCAGGCTAATTTAACCGGAAATACTTTCGACGACGCGGCTTCGGCGCAGGGACTTTTGAACTTTTTTCTGCGCGGATTAAACTGCGGCGCGATGACGGAATCGGAAGTTGAGGAAAAAACCGGATTGAGTAAAGAAGATTTGCAAACGGCATCGTTCGCAAAAATCATGAAAAAAGTGAGAACTGATATGTAAAAATCGCGAACGAAAAGATAGCTCTCAATTATCAGTTCTCTTTCATCAATTCATTTCCCGGATTTCCCGACATGATTTTCGCCAGCATTTCTTCGCGTTCGCGGCGGTTGTCAGTTAAACGAGGCGAGTTCTTTTCGGCGAATTGCGGCGGTTGTGAAAACGGGTCAACGTGCATCGGCAAGCCTTGCTGTTCAAGGCTGTGAGAAATGATGCTCGCGATTAATTCCTGTTCAAAGCGCGTTACATCCATAAATTGAATGCCGATTCCATTGTTTTCAAATCGGTATAGGGCTTTGCATTTGAGCGGCAGCCAGTTTTTATTCGGCAAACGGATTTCCAGACGAAATTCGTCGCCGGTGTAAACATTTTCGTCCCATTCGGCGAGACAGCCGCCGATGCTGATTTGATGCAGCAGCGTTTCCTGTTTTTCACCGAATTTCGTGTAGCGAACCGAGGGAATGTCGAGCGAAAATCTGATGTGTTGTCGTTTGTATTCTGCCATCGAGTTCTCGGGAAGAAGCGCGCATTTTCTCAAAACCGCACAGCGTTCTCATTTTACAGACTTTCGCCTCTCTAAAGCAACAAGTTTTTAGAAATGTGACTTTTGCATAAAAAATTAGCCGCGAACCGACACACATTTTCACGAATAAACAAATTAATATTTTTTCGTGTCCATTTGTGTCGGTTCGCGGCTAATTTTTTGCGCTGTCTTAGTTATTCGCCGCTTCGGTTTTCGAGCAATGCGTTTTGAAAGCGTCAATCAAACCTTGAGCGATCATCTGCGGCGGACGCCCTTCGAGATCGCGGCGCTCGAACATTTGCACGAGCTTGCCGTTTTTCAAAAATCCGATTGCCGGCGACGACGGCTGATAGCCTTCAAAATAATCGCGCGCCGTTTCGGTCGCGTCAATGTCCGCGCCCGCGAAAACCGTGATTGCTTTGTCCGGTTTAGCTTCCGAATTTTGCAAAGCCATCGCGATGCCGGGACGAACGCCGCCCGCCGCGCATCCGCAGACCGAGTTGACGATGACCATCACGGTTCCATCAGTATTTTCCACCGCGTCTTTGACGGCTTCCGTTGTTTTTGTTTCTTCGATCCCGATTTGCGCCAATTCCTGACGCATTCCGTGAATCATAATTTCCGGGTATGGCATAATTTCTCCTAGTTTTAATTCAAAGTTTAAGATTCAAGATTCAAGATTTAAGCTTTGAAAACCTGACCTTTTTTTCAAGTATCGGACTTCAATGAAAATTCGTCAAGTTTGTCGAAATAAAGTCCACATCTTGAATCTTGAATCTTGAATCTTTACGGTACAATTTTGACTTTCGCGCTAAGCGGAATCGCGTCGAAAAGTTCTTTAATATCCGCGTTACTCAATGCGGCGCAACCCTGTGTCCAATCGGTCGCCGAACCGCCGCCGTGAATGAAAATTTCGCCGCCGAGCCGAGTTTTCTGCGGTGGAGTTCGCTTTTCTTTGATGGCGCGGACAATTGAGTCGTGTTCAGTTTGCGTAATTAATTTCGCCGCCAAACCGCGTTTTGCCGCTCCAACATTCGGATAACTGATGCCGATTGATAGATAAAATTTGCTTTTTTCGTTTTTGAAATGCACGTAAAATTCGCCTTCGGGCGTTTTACCGTCGCCTTCGCGTTCTTTATCGCCGACAGGCGCGAAACCGAGCGCCGTCGGATAAGTTTTAATCAGCGTTTCGCCGTCAAAAAGTTCGAGTTTGCGATCTTTCTTTCTGATAATGATGTGCGGGTTTTTCATCAGCGGCAAAGGTTCGGATTGTTTCGTCTGCGCTAAAACTCGAATCGGACTTTCCATTTGCAGAAAAGATTGTTGCGGCGTTTTATTGTTTTGCAGGAAAAATAAACTCGCTAACGCGAATAAAATAATTCCTGAAATCAATAACGCCGCTTTCTTCATTTTCTTTACGTCTTCGCGTCTTTGCAGGAAATTTTTATCGTCCGCGCGTCGTCGCCGTCGCCGTTTATCTCAACGGTGATAACGTTTTCGGGAAACGAAAAGTTCTTCAATCTTTCCGACCACTCGATTATTGTTACGGCAGTTTCATCTTCCAAAATTTCATTCAGCCCGACAGCAAACGCGGCGTCGGAATTTTCGTCAATTCGCCACAAATCAATATGATAAACGTCGCGCTTTTCGGTTTTATATAAATTAACGAGCGTAAAACTCGGACTCGTTACTTCGTCAACATCGTATTCGAACGCGTATAAAATTCCCTTTGTCAGCAAAGTTTTGCCCGCACCGAGCCCGCCGCGCAGCAAAATCATCTCGCCGCCGAGCAAAGATTCGCCGATTTTTTCGCCCAAATCGAAAGTGTCTGCCGGCGTCGCACAAATAAAAACTTTTTCTTCTATTTTTTCTTTTGTAGTCATTCGTAATTGTTAATTCGTCATTGTCTCAAACGATTCCTGCAAACATTCGCGCACGTCCGTCGCTAGCATCGAGCGTTTACCGAATTTTCGCTTGGCGATGTCGGCGGCGAAACCGGCGATATAAATCGCCGCGACGACGGTTTCAAAGATGTCAACTTTCATCTGCACGGCTTGCGCGACGAAACCAACGATGATTCCGACGAGCGTGTCGCCGTTTCCGGCTTTGCCCAAACCGGAATTTCCCGTCGGATTGACGACGACACGACCGTCGGGTGCGGCTATCAAACTTCGCTCGCCTTTCATTACGAGAATGACGTGATGTTTTTCGGCAAAATCTCGAGCCGCTTTAACGCGGTCTTTGATCGCTTCTTTATCTTTTGTACCGAGCAGTTTCAAAAACTCGCCTTCGTGCGGCGTTAAAATCAAGGGAAATTCGTCCGAACCTTGCAAATCGAACGGCGCGAGCGAATTCAAAGCGTCGGCGTCAATCACTACGGGCGTTTTTCTTCGCTCGACGAATTCGCGCGCGAATTGCCGCGTACTCTCTTCCGACGAACTCATTCCGCTGCCGACCGCGACCGCGTCAATTTTTCCTTCGATAAATTCCAGAATCTCGTCCGCCGCCTCGCGCGCAATCGCGCCGTTCGGCGTTTCAGTCACGCTTCTCGTCATCACTTCAGGCAGCATCCGCGAAGCAATCGCGTTGTGAACCGATTCCGGCGCGGCAACCGTCGCCAACCCGACGCCGGAAACAATCGCCGCATTCCCCGACAAAATCGCCGCGCCCGCGTAATTCTTCGCGCCGCCGACGACGAGTGCGTGCCCGCGTTTGTTTTTATAGGAAGCTGACGTAAATTTTGTCTTTTCGAGCCAATTTTGCGCGTCGGATTTTTCGGCTAAAAATAATTTCGATGGCGAATTGTCAATCAATTCCTGCGGCGAGCTGATATTCGCAACGACGAGTTCACCGTTAAAATTCGACGCGGGCGCGAGAACATTCGCAGGCTTCGGCGCGGTGAAAGTTACGGTTAAATCCGCTTGAAAATTTTCCCCAATTGGTTCACCGAAATTAGCATTTAATCCTGATGGAATATCAATCGAAACTAAAAGCCGTTTCAACTTATTTCTTAGAAACACTACTTTTATCAGCAAATTATTGATTGAATCGTCAATCGGTTTTGTTAATCCGGTTCCGAAAAGCGCATCAATTATTACATTATCTTTCGGCTGAATAAATTGAAAAGTAGTGTTCGCAAAATCTTCATAAAATAGTAAACAATTATCATTTGGCGCATTTGTTTCTCCCGACTCGTATATCTTTTTCAAGATTTCAAAATTTGCTTTTGCATCGCCTTTTGTGTCTGTAATTTTCCCGAATAAATAAACAAAACAATCTGCACCTTGCGTCCATAAAATCCGCGCCAGAGCTGCGCCGTCGCCGCCGTTGTTGCCTTTGCCGCAGAGAATTAAAAACGATTTTCCCGCGACCGAGCCGCCGAGTTTTTCCGTGATGATGCGCGCGGCGGCGTGAGCGGCGTTTTCCATCAGCAGGATTGACGGAATACCGTATTTTTCGGTCGTTAGGCGATCAACTTCGCGCATTTCTTCGGCGGTCAGAACTTTTTGCATAATTCAACAATTTGCCATAAAAAGCGGAAAAGTGAAAAAGGCGAAAAGTGAAAAAGCGTCGAAAACTTTTCACCGACAAATTTTTTTTGCATTTCCGGCTTTTTATTTTTTCACGCAAAAAAGCCGCGTCTTGCTAAACGCGGCTGAAAATAATCGAAACAGGAGAATGATGAACAGACCGCCGGACAGACTTTGATTAAAGCCTTTTTTGCCTGCCACTGCGCTTGACCACCTTTTTTATTCCGTTACTTAATAGAAAGGCATATTCCCTGTTAGTTTCCAGAAGTTTTTTATATTTTTGCAATCCTTTATTTTTTGTCTTTCTTTATGCAATGTTTATATTACCGGCAATTTTCGACGAACATCTTTGCGATTAATCTTTTGATTCTTAAACAGACCAAAATCAAACAATTAACCAATAAAAAAGCGCCTCGTAGAAGCGCTTTTTTACGGAGTAAATTTACCTGAATGCAAAGTCTTTTTGCCGACTTTGCCGCTCTTGAAAAACTATCCTGCGGGAAATTAATTTCCGCCTGACAGTTTGCCGATGAGTGTGAACAGCGGCAGGTACATCGAGATGACGATGGAGCCGATAGTGACGCCCAAAAAGGCGATAAGCGCCGGTTCGATCATCGCTAAAAGATCGGCGATGGCGGTGTCGACTTCGTCTTCGTAGAAATCAGCGATTTTGCCGAGCATCGCGTCGAGCGCGCCTGTTTGTTCACCGACGCCGACCATCTGACCGACCATATGCGGGAAAATTTCCGTCGCTTTGAGCGGCTCGACGAAGCTTTCGCCGCGTTCGACGCCGGCGCGAACTTTCAAAATCGCGTCTTCGACGATGACGTTGCCGGCGGTTTTTGAAGTGATTTCCAGAGATTGCAGAATCGGCACGCCTGACGAAAGAAGAGTCGAGAGAATTCTCGAAAAACGCGCGACCGCGATCTTCCGCAAAATTCCGCCGAAAACCGGAAGTTTCAACAGTAATTTATCAATCTGCCAGCGACCGCCCGGAGTTTTGTAGTAAAAACTCGTTCCGACCGACGTGCCGATAATCGCCGCCAAGGTCGTCAAACCGCCCCAACCGGCTAAAAATCCGCTGATTGCCATGACGATTCTCGTCGGCAGCGGCAAGAGTTCGCCCGGACCTAAAAGACCGAGAAAAATCTGCTCGAACTGCGGAATGACGACGATCATAATAACGGCGACCGCGGCGATGGCGACAAAGATGACGGCTGCCGGATAAATCGAAGCCGAAATAATGTTGCGTTTCAGTTTAACTACTTTTTCGATCAACGTGGCGAGCCGCTGCAAAATCAAATCGAGCACACCGCCCGTTTCGCCCGCTTCGACCATGTGCGTGTAAAGACTGTCGAAAACCTTCGGATATTTCTGCATCGCGGCGTGCAGAGTCGCGCCTTCTTCGACGTGCTGACGAACTTGATGCAAAGTTTGTTTGAAGAAAGTGTTTTGCTGCTGCTCAGCCAAAATATCTATACATTGGACAAGCGGAAGTCCGGCGTCGATCATCACGGAAAACTGGCGCGTGAAGACGGCTAATTCTTTGGCTTTAACTTTTTTGTTGCGTCCGAGCTTCGGGATGGCGATTTCGCGCCCTTTTTCCGAAGCCTGCGTCATCACGATTTGCTCGCGGCGCAACAGTGAGCGCAACTCGTCCTGGCTCGCGGCGTCTCTTTCGCCGGAAACCATTTCATTCAAACGATTTCGACCTTTATAAACAAATGTAGGCATTTTTCTATTTAACTCCTGGGGAATTTAGGATTCAAGATTTGGGATTCAGGATGTGGGATTTAGGATTTAAGATTTAGGATTCAGAAACGGAATTGTTTTTCCAATCCTGAATCCTAAATCCTGAATCCTGAAATATTTAACGCACTGGCGGGCGTTGCCCGACTGGACGACCTTGCGCATACGGACTTCCGGCGGCTCCGTTCGGAGCGCCCGGTTTGACTTGCCCGCCGTAAGCGTTGTTAAGCCCCGAGCCGCGTTCGATCAAATCTTTCAGTTCGTCGGCGTTTGACGTGCGCTGCATCGCGGTTTCGAGTGAAATCAAACGTTTTTGATGAAGCGTCGCGAGCGCCTGATTGAACGTCTGCATTCCGAATTTATCCTGTCCGGTCTGCATCATCGAATAAATCTGGTGAATTTTGTCTTCGCGGATCAAATTGCGGATAGCCGCGTTCGGCATGAGGATTTCCAGTCCCATCACGCGCCCGTCACCCGACGCCTTGGGCAAAAGCGATTGACAAAGAATTCCTTCAAGCACGAGCGAAAGCTGGGTGCGAACCTGTGATTGTTGGGCTGACGGAAAAACGTCAATAATACGGTTAATTGTTGAATAAGCTGAGTTTGTATGCAGCGTGGCGAACGTTAAATGTCCGGTTTCAGCGATTCGCAGAGCCATCTCAATCGTTTCCAAATCTCGCATTTCGCCGACGAGAACAACGTCCGGGTCTTGGCGCAGAGCGCTGCGAAGCGCGTGTCCGAAACCGTGCGTATCAGCGGCGACTTCGCGCTGGTTGACGATACAGCTTTTGTGATTGTGGAGAAATTCAATCGGGTCTTCGATGGTTAAAATGTGTTCCTTGCGCTCGACGTTGATTTTGTCAATCATAGCCGCGAGCGTCGTTGACTTGCCCGAGCCGGTCGGTCCGGTGACCAAAACCAAGCCGCGCGGCTTGTTGCACAAATCAGCGACGACTTTCGGCAGCCCGAGATCGTCGAAGGTTTTGATTTCATACGGAATCGCGCGAAAAACCGCGCCGACCGCGCCTTTCTGGTTGAAAAGATTAGCGCGAAAACGCGACATTCCTTTTAAGCCGAACGAGAAGTCGAGTTCGAGATTTTCTTCGAAACGATGTTTCTGCGCGTCGGTCAAAACCGAGTAAGCGAGCCGTTTCGTTTCGGCGGGCGTCATTATCGGAAAGCCCGAAAGCACGGACAAATGCCCGTGAACGCGAACCTGCGGCGGCGAATTTGTCGTCAAATGAAGATCCGAGCCGCCCGCATCGGTCATTTTCCGCAAAAGGTCGGGCAGCGTCACCTGCGTCTCGGCGTTAGCTTGTTGTTGCTCGAAATTCATAATATTGGGTTTGAAAAGTTTGGAGAGTCTGGAAGAATTTATTGAATTTGTTAGTTCAGAGTTCATCGAGTCAAGAAGTTTTTCCTGACTCGATGAACTCAATAATTATCAAAAACAATGAACTTTATTTAAGTCCGGCTTGCTGAACGGGCGGGATTCGCTGCTGCAGCGAATTGATTACTTTTTCGGATTCTTCGGCGAGGCGTTCCGCTGCATTGGTGGGCGCGTTAGTAGCGACGCTGTAGATGCGACCTTCGACTTCGGTAAAATAAAACATCCGATTTTGCATCGTGTCGCCGTCCTGTGTCTGCGCGACGACGACGTAAACTTTTTTGCCGCCGACCTCTTTCTGATAATCGTTGACGACCCAGCCGTTTTCGCGAACCATCCGGTCAATTACGGTGCGTCGCAAAGATGCTTGCGGCACGCCGCCGACGGTTTTGTTGTGCCCTGCGTTTTCGTTCATCGCGGGACCGACAACCGAAATTGCCGCCGAACCGATTTGCGAATTGCCGTCTTCAACATTGAAGCGCATTTCGCTCGCCGAAGTTTGTCCTTTCTTCCAGCCTTTCGGAGCGGTTTCGCCGCTCGGCAGCAGCGCCGGAGATTTGTCTTCAACGGGTTTTGTTTTAGCGATTTCCGGCTTGTTAGGCGCGGCGTTTCTGGCGGCTTTTCTCGCTTTTGCCAGACGAATCTGACGCAGACGCATTACGCGTTTACGCGACGCGAGCTGTTTTTGCCGCCGGATGCGTTTGCGGCGTTCGCGCCACCACGCTTTGGAATATTTTTTGTATTTCTTTTGTTTCTTTTTATATTTGCGTGTTTTACGCGGTCCGGCTTCGGCGTATTCGGTTGCCAGCGGAACGATTGTTCCGATGCCGATTAATAAAGCCAGCGATAAGGCAATTGCTCTGAATATCATAAATACCTCCAAAATCTCTCTGCGAATCTCTACAACACCGTTTCCTTGACGACTTCTTCAATCGTCGTCATTCCTTCGCGCAATTTATATAACCCGGATTGCCGCAGCGTAATCATTCCGAGTTCCATAGCGCGTTTTCTGAGTTCGATGGCGCTCGCGCCGATAATGATGAGTTCGCGCAGCTCGTCGGTTATTTCCATCACTTCGTATAAACCGACGCGACCTTTGTAACCGGTGCCGTTGCAAATCTGGCAGCCTCTGCCTTTATAAGATTTGATTGTCGGCGCTTCTTCCGCCGAAAATCCGATTTCGATCAATCCCTCGACCGGAACCTGCACTTCTTCTTTGCATTCCGAACAAATGCGGCGAATCAGTCTCTGCGCCTGAATAATATTGACCGACGTGGCGACGAGAAACGGCTCGATGCCCATATTGACCATACGCGAAATCGTCGAAGGCGCGTCGTTTGTATGCAAAGTCGAAAGCACCAAGTGACCTGTGAGCGCAGCTTTGATAGCGATTTCCGCCGTTTCAAAGTCGCGGATTTCGCCGACGAGAACGATGTTCGGATCCTGACGCAAGAATGAACGAAGGGCGGCGGCGAAATTCAAGCCGATTTGCTCTTTCATCTGCACCTGATTGATGCCCGGAAGATTGAACTCGACCGGATCTTCCGCCGTCATAATATTCGTTTCAGTAGTATTTAACGCTTGCAGCGCCGAATAAAGCGTGTTGGTTTTCCCCGAACCGGTCGGTCCCGTCACCAAAACCATTCCGTACGGTTTCGAGATATTGCGCTTGAAAATCTCCAAACTTTGCTGCTCGAAACCGAGTTTGGTCATATCGAGCATCAGTTTGTCTTTATCGAGCAGACGAAGCACGACTTTTTCGCCAAAGAGCGTCGGCAAGGTCGAAACGCGGAAATCGAGTTCGCGCGAGCGGTTATCGATTTTTACTTTGATCTTGATGCGTCCGTCCTGCGGCAGGCGTTTCTCGGAAATATCGAGCTTCGCCATGATTTTAAGACGCGAAATCAGCGGGTCGCGCATCTTCATCGGCGGGTGCATCACGTCATATAAAACGCCGTCGATACGAAAGCGAATGCGAAAATCCTGTTCATACGGCTCGACGTGAATGTCGGACGCGCCGCGACGAAGCGAATCAACGAGCAGAACATTGACGAGCCGCACGACGGGCGCGTCTTCGCTCGCTCTGGCAAGCTCCGCCAAGTCAATTTCTTCGTTGTCGTTGACGACTTCAAAATCCCCGGTTTCCGCTTCGGAAAATTTAAAGTGATCAAGCGAAACTTCCAAATCAGATTCGACCAGTCTTTGCTGCGTTTTCACGCCGTTTCCGTTACCGCCACTGCCGTTTTTGCTTTTAGCGCCGACTTTTTCAAATCCCGCGCCGACGCCTGCCAAATCAAAAACATCAATTTGTTTGGTCGCGTTGTAATATTTGCCGACGGCGGCTTGGATTGAGGCTTCCGAAGCGATAACCGGTTCGATATTCAAGCCCGTCATAAACTTGATGTCGTCCATTGCAAAAACATTGGTCGGGTCAGCCATCGCCAACGTCAGCGTTGCGCCGACTTTGGAAATCGGCAGAACCGAATATTTTAATGCGACTTCTTGGGAGATAAGTTTGACGGTTGATTCTTCGATTTGAAAAAGTTCGAGATTAATGGACGGAACGCCGTATTGACGCGACAGAACAGCGGTAATTACATCGTCGGAAATAATTCCGAGCTTAACCAAATTCGAACCTAAGCGCCCGCCGCTGCCGCGCTGGTAATCAAGCGCTTCGCGCAATTGCTGGGCGGTAATCAGATTTTCACGGACGAGAATTTCCCCAAGTTTTGAAGACATTGTTTTCGGAAGAGTTCCTTTTGTTTTTTATTAATGAAACGCGGAATTTTGAAGGATGGTAAAAAGATGCTTTACCGGTTTATAGAGAGCGCGACTCGACGATGATAAACATCGTTGAATTCGTATAATAAATGTTAAATCCTGATGTGTCAAGAAAATCTTTCTCAGTTTGAATGAATAATTTCCAGAATGAACGATAAAATCGCTTTCCGGCAGAAGTTTTCTACAAATTTTTAATACAGACAAAGAGGATTCTGCTTCCGCAAATAAAAAAAGCGGGCGAATAAAAATTACTCGTCCGCTGAAATTTATTGAGTTAAGAAAATGTTTTAGTCGTTCAAACGAATCGAACGAATCATCGCGCCAAAAGCGTTGTTGTAAGTTCCGGCTTCATTTTCCGGCGCAACCATGACGAAATATAACAGACTTCCGTTGCGAAGCTGAGTCGTATAAACCGTGGCAACTTCGTTTCTATTAGTAATCGGCGAACGCCCCGTTAAAACGGTCGCGTAAGCCTGCCGCCCGGCAATCGTCGCGCGCGAGAAATTTTGTGTCTGGCGCAGATAATTGTTGCCCTGAATAACACTATTGACATATTCCTGAGTCGCCTGATCCAGATTGCGGCTTCCGGCTTGGGCAATGCCGATCATTGCGCCGTGCGTGATTCCGTTAGAGCCATAAGCGCCTTCAGGTGCGAACTGCACCGATTGCTGCGATTCAAAAGCGCGCCAATTACTCGGCACGTTTATTTGCAGCCAGTTTCCGCCCGTGTAAACCTGCATTCTGGTTGACGGATACTGGACGCGACTTGAATATCTGCCGCCTGCCGTCGGATTCTGTCCGGCTTGTCCTTGACCGCTTTGCTGATTGCGCGCGATTTCTTCCATCGTTTGCGCGCGCGGCTGACGAGCGAGACGGCTTTGAACGCGCTCGAACTGCGCCGTATTCTGCACCGGATTACTCACGCGAAGCATCTGCGCTTCTCGATTGATAGTTTCGTAGCGATTTGCCGGATTTGGATGACTGCTAAGCCATTCAGGTCCGCGGCTGCCGCCGGATTGCTGTTCGATGGTGCGAAACATGTTCGCCAGATCTCGCGGATCGTAGCCGGCATTTGCCATAATCTGCGAGCCGAGAATATCGGCTTTTTCTTCATAATCGCGGCTGTATTTCGTCATCCACGCCTGCGCTCCGAGCGCGCCGAGCTGCGCGCCTTGCTCTCCGCCTAAGATCGCGCCGCCCAAAATCAAGCCGATTGTGCCGATTTGATTAAGCGGATTACTTTGTTTCGTCGCCTGCGATGTTCCGTGCCGCAGCGCGATGTGCGCGATTTCATGCGCCATGACGCCCGCCATTTCGCCTTCAGAGCGCGCCGCTTCGATCATTCCGCGGTTGACATACATTGGTCCGCCCGGAAGCGCGAAAGCGTTGATGTCGCTTGCATTAACGATTTGGAACCGGTAATTGAAAGCCGGTTGCTGAAATTGCTGCGGAATCGCGTTAACGAGTCGCTGACCGACTTGCTGAATATAGCGCGTCGCTTCCGAGTCATTCAAAATCGGCATCTGCCGCTCGACCTCGGCTGCCGCTTGTTGCCCGAGACGCACGTCATCCTGAACTTTATACCTGTTTTTCGGCATCGAAATGCGCGTCTGTCCGAAAGAGGCAAGCGGCAAAACGAGCATCACCCAAGCAAGCGTCAAAACCGTTAAACTTTTACCAAAACCACCTGAATTGTATTTTTTCATTATTATTCTCCCGTATGTCCGTTCTTGTCCAAACACTTACACAGGCAAAAAAAGTGCCAAAAAACTTTTTTAAGATGAAAAATCGAGTTTTTCGAGTTTGCCGTGATTGTTCCGGCGCGACCGGATGCGGAAGTTTGAGAGATTTGAGAAATCCTTTTATTAGGATAAAACCCAGTGAAAAGCGGAGAGACGGAAGCAGCGCATCCGTTTAATCAAACAAAAGTCGTTCGCTTTTAATTCGCTTTTAATACAAAGAAACCGTCTTGGTTTTTTCGACAGGCGGATTGTCGAGAGCCGTTTCGCTTTTGCACGAAACCGTGTATAACACGTTTTTAACTTTGGCAATTAACGCCCGCGCGTCTCTCGAATCAATTTTTTCCATGTGTTTTTTTTCGACCAGGAACGCCAGCGCCAAATCGTTTTCCAACTCGTTTAATAAATTCATATTTTTTATCGCTTGTTTTTCAACCGCAACTTTCCGCGCGAGATATTTTAATCGAAACAGCCGCCATTTTTTTCAAGAATGGCTGATGATATGACCGCAATGTTAAGACTATGTTACCTGAATGTTAAATCTCGCGGCGCATGAATTATCGCGCCGAAAATTTTAAGTATAATTTAATTCGGTTCATTAAAAGGCTGCGAATTATAATCGAAAATTTGTTATAAAAAGAGATTCGAAGCCTATTTTTTCAGCTTTTACAAATATTTATCAATTTAAGTATCCAGAAATTAAATTACAAATTCGGAGATTTTAATGATTAAAAAAATCTTTTTCAAACAAAGTTTCGCCGCTGTTTTCGCGCTCTCAATCGCTGTTTTCGGCACCGCCTGCAGCGGTCAGCCGATGGGACAATCGAACGGCGGCGCGGCGGCGGAAAGCGGCGCGACGATTCGATTTCAAGGTTCCGGTTCGACTTTCGTCAAACCGATGATGGACAAATGGACGAGTGAGTTCGGCAAAATTAACCCGAACGTCAAAGTCGATTATCAAGGCGGCGGTTCGGGCGCCGGCATAAAAGCCGTCCAAAGTCAGACATCGGATTTCGGAGCGTCGGACGCGGCGATGAGCGACGACGAATTAAAGCAAACAGCGGCGGGCGAAATCGTCCATCTTCCGGTCGTTCTCGGCGCGGTTGTGCTGACTTATAATCTCGAAAGCGTCAAACAGCCGTTGCGGCTTTCGCCGGAAATTATCGCGGACATTTATCTCGGCAAAATCAAAAAATGGAACGACGAAAAAATTAAAAACGAAAATCCGGGCGTCACGCTTCCCGATTCGGACATCGTTCCGGTTTTTCGCGCTGACGGCAGCGGAACTTCCGATATTTTCACCGATTTTCTCTCTAAAACCGTTCCCGAATGGAAGGAAAAAATCGGCAGAACGAAAAATCCGCAGCTTCCGCCGGGCGTCGGTTTCGGCGGCAAAGGCAATGAAGGCGTGATGGGGCAAGTTAAACAAACGCCGAATACAATCGGCTACGTCGAGCTGACGTTTGCCAAAGCCAATAATCTGCCGACCGCTTTGATCAAAAACAGCTCGGGCAATTATGTCGAGCCGAACGGAGAAACCGTATCGAGCGCCGCTGCCGGAATGATTGGAAAAATGCCCGAAGATTTGCGGTTTGAAATTACCAATGCCGACGGCGCGAATTCTTATCCGATTGCCGGCATTACTTATGCTCTGGTTTACAAAGACCAGAAAGACGCGACGAAAGGCAAAGCGCTCGCCGATTTTCTGTGGTGGGCGATTCACGACGGCGAAAAATACGTGCGCGATTTGCATTACGCGCCATTGCCCGCCGAGCTGGTAAAAAAAGTCGAAACGAAAATCAGTTCGTTATCTGCCGGCGGCAAATCTTTGCGCCAGTAAGCGGCGGAACCGGAGAATAATCTTGGCTCAAACAGGCACATTCGGCGATAAATTGTTTCGCACCGTTCTGCTCATCGCCGCGTCGAGTATTTTAGTTATCGTCGCCGCGATAATTTATATGATGGTGCAGAATTCTCTGCCGACGCTTGGAAAATACGGCGTCGGCTTTTTGACAGCGCGTGATTGGCGCCCGGCACAGGAACAGTTCGGCGCGTTGCCGTTTATTTACGGCACAATCGTTTCTTCGATTATTGCGCTGATTATATCGGTTCCTTTGTCGCTCGGCATCGCCGTTTTCCTGGTCGAGCAGGCGCCGAAAAAGCTGGCGAAACCGATTTCGTTCATGGTCGAACTGCTGGCGGCAATTCCGTCGGTCGTTTACGGTTTGTGGGGAATTTTCGTTCTCGCGCCTTTTATACGAGATTATTTAGGCGCTTTTCTACAAGACACGCTCGGTTTTCTGCCGCTTTTTCAAGGTCGTTTGACCGGAATCGGAATGCTGACCGGCGGAATAATTCTCGCGCTGATGATTACGCCGATTATCACGGCGGTCGTCCGCGACGTACTCGAAGTCGTCCCCGTGACGCAGCGTGAAGCAGCACTCGCGCTCGGCGCGACGAAATGGGAAACGACGCGCATCGTTCTCGGCAATGCCGCTTCAGGCATCGCGGGCGCGGTCGTTCTCGGTCTGGGTCGCGCGGTCGGCGAAACGATGGCGATCACGATGGTCATCGGCAACTCGCCGCAGATTTCCGCGTCGCTGTTTGAACCGGCTTACACTATCGCTTCGGTGCTGGCGGCAAATTTCGCCGACGCGACCGATGAACTTTATTTGAGCGCGCTGATTGAAATGGGACTGGTTTTATTTCTCGTCACCTTTATCGTTAACGCTCTGGCGAAACTTTTAATTTTAAGCATGGCGAGCGGCACGAACAGCGCCAAACACATTTAAAAAGATTCAAGGTTTAAGATTCAAAGTTAAGAATCTTGAATCTTAAATCTTGAATCTTAAACCTTGAATCTTAATGTCGAACACGAATTCGCAAATTCACAGAAGGCGGAAAATCGTCAGCAGCGTGATGACGACGCTAACAGCGGCGTGCGCCGTTTTTGTCATTGCGGTTTTGTTGATTATTCTTTTTTATATCGCGGTTCAGGGTGTGACGTCGCTCAGCGTGCAGTTTTTGATTGACACGCCGAAACCGGTCGGCGAAGGCGGCGGCATCGGCAACGCGATTGTCGGCTCAGCGCTGATGACCGTTTTAGCGGCAGTAATCGGTTTGCCGATTGGCATCGCTTCTGGCGTTTATCTGGCGGAATTCGGGAAAAACTGGTTCGGATCAATCATTAGATTCGTTGCCGACACGCTGATCGGCGTTCCTTCGATTATCATCGGAATATTCGTTTACACCGCTGTCGTTTTGCCGATGGGCAGGCAGTCGGGCTTGGCGGGCGGTTTGGCGCTGGCGATTATTATGATTCCGATTGTTGCTCGAACAACTGAAGAAATGATTCTGCTCGTGCCGAATTCAATGCGCGAAGGCGCGCTCGCGCTCGGCGCTCCGCAGTGGCGCGTGACGATGAATATAGTTTTGCCCGCTGCTTCGACCGGCATCGCCACGGGCGCGATGCTGGCTATTGCTCGCATCACGGGCGAAACCGCGCCTTTGCTTTTTACGGCTCTCAATAGTCGTTTTTACAATTTTTTTTACGACCAGCCGATGGCGTCTCTGACCGTCCAGATTTTCAATTACGCGACCGGACCGTATGAAGTCGAACACGCGATGGCTTGGGCGGCGACGCTGATTCTGGTCGGGATTATTTTATTGATTAATATTTTAGTTAGAATTTTAACAAGAAAAAGGTTTTAACCGTTTGTTTACACTCTCTATTTTTTAAGAACAGATAATGCAAAGCAAAATCAGCATTTCAAATTTAAATTTTTTTTACGGCAAAGCGCAGGCTTTGCACGACATTTCACTGGAAATTCCGGCGCGCCAAGTCGTCGCTTTTATCGGTCCGTCCGGCTGCGGCAAATCTACGTTTCTGCGTACATTGAATCGTATGAACGACACGATACCGATTGCCCGCGCCGAAGGAAAGGTGATGATTGACGGCGAGAATATTTACGCGCCCGGCACGGACGTTGTTTCGCTGCGGCGAAAAGTCGGGATGGTTTTTCAGAAGTCGAACCCGTTTCCGAAATCGATTTTTGAAAACGTCGCCTACGGCATACGCATTAACGGAATTCAAAAAAACAAACAGGATTTGCAGGAACGAGTCGAAAAAGCATTGTACGACGCCGCGCTTTGGACGGAAGTAAAAGACCGTTTGAACAGTTCGGCGTTCGGTCTTTCCGGCGGACAGCAGCAGCGTTTGTGCATCGCGCGCGCGCTCGCCGTCGAGCCGGAAGTGATTTTGATGGACGAACCGGCGTCGGCGCTCGACCCGATTGCGACGCAGAAAATCGAAGAACTCGTCGTCGAGCTGAAAAAGGATTACACAATCGTCATCGTCACGCACAATATGCAGCAAGCGGCGCGTGTTTCCGACAAAACGGCGTTTTTTATGCTCGGAAAACTCGTCGAATACAACGCGACGCAGAAAATGTTCACGAACCCGGACGAAAAATTAACCGAAGATTACATTACCGGAAGATTCGGTTAATTTTTCACACCTAAAAATCGAAAAATTGTTTATTAAAATTAATCGTTTTGTTTGAAATTAGACAAAAAAATTTATTTTTTTATGATAAGTTGGTATAAAAATGGAAAATCGCTTACTTGACCAGCAACTCGACGTTTTACGCGACAAGATCCTGCTTCTCGGCGGAACGACCGAAGCCGCGCTTCAACGCGCGATGCAGTCGCTGACAACGCGCGACAGCGAACTCGCCAAAAAAGTTTTGGAAGAAGATCAAATTATTGATCAGATGGAGCTGGATATTGACCGTTTGAGCGTCGAGATTCTGGCTCTGCGCGCGCCCGCCGCGCACGATTTGCGTTTTGTCATCGCAGTCGCTAAAATCACGCCGATTTTAGAGCGCATCGCCGATCACGCCGGAAATATCGCCGAAGCCGCTTTGATTTTAAACAATGAACCGCAGCTTAAAAATTATGTTGATTTGCCGCTAATGGCACAAATCGGCGCGGAAATGCTGCGCGCCGCGCTTGACGCGTTCACGTCGGAAGACGCAGAAGCTTCTCGCGAAGTCATCAAACGAGACGTGCAAATTGATGAGCGTTATCATCGAGTCTTTGATGAATTAATCGAAATAATGATTGATAATCCGCAGGCGACGACCAGCGCGGCGCATTTGCTCTTCGTCGCCAAACATCTTGAACGCATCGGCGATTACGTCAAAGACATCTGCGAGCTGACTGTTTATTTGCGCGAAGCCGCGTTCATCAAACACAGTCGCGAAAGTTGATTCTTTGCCGTTCAAAAGCTGATTTAATCAATAGAAAAACAATCTTCAAGCCGTCGTTAATATTTAAACGACGGCTTTTTCGTGTTAAATATTTGTTACGCTATTATTAAATTTCCGATAGACAACCCGCCGCCGTTCGGATATATTTTCTTTTTCGCAATTCAAACCAGAAAACGGAGAGTTTTACAAAAATGGCTTTCAGCTTATTGCCGCGCGAAGACGAGTATTTCGCATTCTTTTCACAGATGACCGGGAAAATTCAGGAAGCGGCGGGCATACTTGTCGAGATGCTCGCCGCTTCGCCGGAGAATTTCGGAGATTACACCAAACGCATCAAGGACGCCGAACACGCGTGCGACGAAGTGATGCACAATGTAACGGTCAAATTAAACAAATCGTTTATCACGCCGTTCGACCGCGAAGACATTTACACGCTCGCCGTCGCGCTCGACGACGTTTGCGATTATATAGACGCGGGCGCGCGCGCCATCGTCATGTATAACATAGGCGAAATCAACGAACACGCTCGCGGACTCGCGCGCACTATTCAAAATCAGGCAAACGCTATTCATTCGGCGATTTCTCTGCTCGACAAACCGAACGGAATAAACGCGCACATCGTCGAAATTCACCGTCTGGAAAACGAAGCGGACGAAATTTATTTTCGCGCTATCGGTGAACTTTTCAAAAACGCGTCCGATCCGATTGCTTTGATCAAATGGAAAGAGCTTTACGAAATTCTGGAAAACGCTACCGACCGCGGCGAATCGGTCGCCAACATCATCGAAAGCATCATTCTGAAACACAACTAGGGGAATTTTGGACTCAAGATTTAAGATTCAGGATTGAAGAAAATACCTTTCTTTATAATCTTGAATTTTGAATCTTGAATCTTGAATCTTGAATTATGGAAGCTACAACTGCGCTGGTTGTTTTTATTATCGTCGTCGCGCTCATTTTCGATTACACCAACGGAATGCACGACGCAGCCAACTCGATTGCGACCGTGGTTTCGACGCGCGTTTTATCGCCGGGCGTCGCCGTCGCGTGGGCGGCGTTTTTTAATTTCATCGCCTTCGCCGTCTTCGGAACGGCAGTGGCAAAAATGATCGGCGGCGGGCTTGTCAATTTAACTCCGATTCCTAAGGAATTTCATTTGTTCGTTTTGCTTGCCGGACTTTTCGGCGTGATTATATGGAATATAATCACGTGGTATCTGGGCTTGCCCACATCAAGCTCGCACGCGCTCATCGGCGGTTACGCAGGCGCGGCACTCGCCGCAGCGGGCAATTTCGACGTTATTATTCCGTCGGGTTGGTATCTGACATTAATGTTCATCGTGCTTGCGCCGCTCATGGGAATGACGCTCGGATTTTCGCTGATGCTCGCCGTTTTCTGGATTTTTCGCGGCACTTCGATTTCCAAAGTCGATAAAGGATTTCGCGTCGGACAGCTTTTTTCGGCGGCGGCTTATTCGCTCGGACACGGCGGCAACGACGCGCAGAAAACGATGGGAATCATTACCGCCGTTTTAATCGCCGGCGGATTTATGGGAGCCTCGGCAGACGGCAAAATGCCAGAGCCTCCGATGTGGGTCATTCTTTCGGCGCACAGCGCCATCGCTCTCGGAACTCTAACCGGCGGCTGGCGCATCGTCAAAACGATGGGTTCAAAAATTGCCAAACTTCAGCCGGTCGGCGGTTTCTGCGCGGAAACCGCGGGCGCGATCACGCTGGCAATCGCCACGTTTTTCGGAATTCCCGTTTCGACGACGCACACGATTACCGGCGCTATCGTCGGCGTCGGCGCGACGAAACGTCTTTCGGCGGTCAAATGGGGCGTCGCCGGAAAAATCGTCTGGGCATGGATTTTGACGATTCCGGCGGCAGGATTAATTGCCGCCGTTTGTTATTTTATTATTCTCGGAATCAATAAAATCGTCGGCTAAAAACAGGCTCTAAAATTTTACCGTTACAAAATCGAGTCTCACTTGAATCATTCAGGCAGACTCGATTTTCACTTTAAATATTTTCCGTTGACCTCGGCTATTTAAACGGCATCTAAAATTTTTCGGCGTTTTTGCTATAATCGAATGTTTGCTCAAAGCAATTTAACAAAATAAGCATTGAGCGAATTTAATTTTGAGAAGTTTACACAGGTATAATGAGAAGTTTACACAGGTATAAAATGAAAATAGCGGTGGCAATGAGCGGTGGCGTTGATTCTTCATCGGCGGCGGCGCTCTTAAAAGAACAGGGACACGAACTCGTCGGTTTTACGATGCAGCTGTGGAATCAGCGGCGCGGCATTTCGGTTGACGAAAACGGCGATCCGCTTCCGAGTCGCTGTTGCTCGCTCGACGACGTTTACGACGCTCGGCGCGTGGCGGAAAGTTTGGGAATTCCGTTTTACGTTCTCAATCTTGAACAGGAATTTGAAAAAGCGGTCGTCGAACCGTTCGTCGAAAGCTATCTGGCGGGCGAAACGCCGATTCCGTGCGTCGCGTGCAATTCTCGACTGAAATTCGCGTCGCTCGATAAATTGGCGCAAAGTTTGGGCTGCGACAAAGTGGCGACCGGACATTACGCGCGTGTCGAGTATGACGAAAAAGTGAATCGTTATCGTTTGTTTCGCGGCAGAAATCACTGGAAAGATCAAACGTATTTCTTGTGGGAATTGACGCAGGATCAGCTTTCACGCGCCTTTTTCCCGCTCGGCGAAATGTTGAAATCCGAAGTCCGAGACATCGCGCGCGACGCCAATCTGTATGTCGCCGACAAACAGGAATCCCAGGAAATCTGCTTCGTGCCGGACGGCGATTATTCGGGTTTTATTGATCGTTATCTGGAACACGAAAATCGTTCGGACGAGCTTCCGGCAACCGGAGAAATCGTCAACGCGCGAGGCGAGAAAATCGGTGAACACGCCGGAATTCATCGTTATACAATCGGTCAACGGCGCGGTCTCGGGATCGCTCATGAAAAACCGCTTTACGTCGTGCAAATCGAACGCGCCAAAAATCAAATCATCGCGGGCGAAAAAGACGAATTATTTTCGCCGGAATTCATCGCCAAAGGCGTCAATTGGGTCGCTTTCGATGAGCCGAATGAACCTGTCCGCGTTTCGGTCAAAGTGCGTTACCGCCACGAACCGGCACCGGCGACAATTTACGCCTTGCCCGAAAATCGCGCTCGAATCGTGTTCGACGAACCGCAATCCGCCATTACGCCGGGACAAGCGACCGTTTTTTACGACGGCGAAGAGGTTGTCGGCGGCGGGTGGATTATCAAAAATTAACTTTAATCAGCTGAGGTTTGTTAAACTTAAAAAAGAGGAAAATTATGCCAAAAGAAAAAAAACGTCCGAGCAAAAATGCGAAAGCGGCGCAGAAAATTTTAGAAGAATCTAAATTACTTTCGGTTTCCAAAGAAGTAATGGATTCAAAAGCCGATCAAGCCTTTAAACCGACAGCTTCGCCCGTTAAAACCAGCGCTCCGAATAAAATGCGACCGAATAAAAAGCGCGGCTAGAAATTTGCGTTTATGTATAAGGAAATTTCTTTTGTTGAGGAAAACAAAGAAATTATTGAACATCTCAAGAGCGAGATAATTAAAGTTTTCGCTGAAGTCGAACAGCCTGCGAAAGATAATATCGTTTTGCACGAATGCGAAGAATGTCGAGGCGTGCGAAACGATTTCACAAATGTAAAATGGCAGAAAGCGAGCGGCGAATTATTGGAAAATAATTACGATAAAATTCCTTTGCTTTCGCCCGAAGCATTTAATTATTTTTTACCGGCGTATTTGCTTTACACGTTAAATAATTTCAACGACGATTTTTCGGTTGTTTGTGATTATACGCTTTATGCCATTACGCCCGAAAAAAATTGGAAAGATGAAAACGGAAATATTTCATCTTACTGGAAAGAAAAATTCAGCCTGTTTACAACTGCTCAAATGAATGCCATTTACCATTTTTTAGAGTTGGCAAGGCAAAATCCTATTTACAATAACAACGTAAGGTCTATCGAAAAGGCTTACGATAGATTGAAAGAGATAAAATCTGCAAGTGAAAAATAAACCTCACCCCAAATTTTCCCAATAAATTCGTTATTTTTTCACGACCGAATATTGAATTCGCCGGTTGTAAAATTTTCCGTCTTGAGTTTCATTGGTTGTTTTCGGTTGCGTCTCGCCATAACCTTTTGTTTGCAGAATTTCGGGATTTACTTGGTATTTGACTAGCTGATCTCTGACGGCGGTCGCGCGTTTTTCCGAAAGCGTTTGATTTGCCGCGTCGGAACCGTCGCTGTCGGTGTGTCCGCCGACTTCGATAACAACCGAAGGCGGAAGTTTTTTGATAAAACTCGCTCCTTTTTGCAGCGCGGCAAGCCGCACGGGCGGAATGTCGAATTTATTGCTCTCGAAATTAATAATCAAAATATTCAGCGCCTTCATCAAATCTTCAGGCGTAAACGGATCCGGCAAACCGTCGAGAGCGGCATTGTAACAGCGCTCGGCTTTGTCGAATTCTCCGAGACGAATGTTGTTGCAGTCTTCGCCCGGCTGGACTGCAACAGGCTTGCAGCGCGCCCGAACAGGTTCGGGATTTACGCCGTCTTTTCCTTCGATGTCGAGCGTATCGCAAGTAAAATTAGGGTGAACGATGTCAATTTTTCTTCTTCCCGCCTTGAGAGACGGCAATTTATAAGAGCCGTCTTCGGATGACACGTTCCACTGATAATTATCTACCAAAACGCGGCTTCCCGGCGGAGCCTGCACAACAGTCGCTTCAAAACCGCGGTCGCTCAAAATAAAAAAATAAACGAGCATCAAGACAGCAACAGCGAAAAAAAACATCGACATCAGACCGCCGCTGATCCAAACCCACGTCGGAACGCCGCCTTTTTCTTCTTTTTCTTTGCGTTCCTGCTCGGCTTTTTCGGTCGGGGTCGGCGGCAGGTTTTGATATTTCTGGCGCTCGGCTTCGGGCAGACGAAAATACGGCGTCGTCACTCCGTAACCTGCGGACATATCTTCATGCGACGAATTTTGATTGTGATTTCTTTGATTCGAGCCGAAATCCGCGTCCGCCAGATTAATGTTCGCCTCGGTCATTCCCCAATCGGCGGGCGGCGATTGTTTCTGAGAGCCGGGCAGATAAGTTCTGCCGAAATCGGAATCGTCAGTTTCAATCGGGCGAATGTTAGCGACCGTGTTGCCCCAATCGTCGGCAGGCGGTTGCGATGGAAAGTTATAATTGGTTTTTTCCCAACTGCTCGGCGGCAGACGATCTTTCGGCAGATTAATATTCGGCGTCGTTTTCGAGAAATCGTCGGGCGGCAGACTTGGAATTTTTTTTGAATCGCTCACGGGTTTTCGACTCCTTACACGGCAGATTCGGAAAGTTTAACACAGAACCATTGCGAACGGTAAACAATAAGCCTTTGACGAAAACCGGCAGGAAAATTTGCTTTCGCCGATGAATTTGTTTTGCTCGCCGGAATGTTTTAATTTTACTGCTCGCTGTTTACAACTTTCCGTTCGCTTATTTAATATTCGGCGGCTGAGCGTTTTTCGTACGGACGTTGATGCCTTCATCGGCGACGACGAAGATGCGTCGCGCGTCGAACGAAGAAGTGTTGACCGGAAAATACGACAGCAAATAACGGTTTTTGCGAAGTTCATCGCAGATAAATTTCGCTGCCGTCTGCGCTTCTTCGAGCGGAAAGACTTTGCCGCCCGTGCCTTCGGTCAACTGCGTGACGACTTCCTTCGCTTTCGGCTGATTGCGGCGATATGCGCCGCCGGTGCGGTCAGGAATCTGCAGCGAATAAACGGTAATATTTTGATTTTGCAGCTCGCCTAAAATTTTATCGAACGGCGTTTTGCTTCCTCTGTCCAAGCCGTCACCGATAACGACGACCGCGGTTTTTCTCGTTCCCGGCATCAGCGGCAACAAAACTTCGCTGATCGTCGAATTCAAAGCGTCGAAAAGATACGGATTTCCCTTTTTGCGAAACGTGGCGAGCGACGTTTCCATTTTTTTCGAATCGTCCGTCCACTCCTGTATGATTTCCGGTTTTTCGTCGTAAGCGACGACAAAAAGCTGGTCGCCGTCAAAAATTTCGTAAGCGAACTCCATTGTTGCCTGTTTTAATTTTTCGATGTCGGTCGGCAAAGTTTGCGAATTATCCACGAGCAGAACTATACGCGCGGGCGACGGGTCGAAGCTGAAATTTTTGATTTTCTGCTCGATGCCGTTTTCGTAAAAATAAAGATTTTCCGGCTTGATCGGTTCGGTTTTCCCATCGGCGCGCCAAGCCGTAACGCTGACAATCGTGCCGTCGGCATCGGTCGTCGACTTCGCGCTGCGCCGCGATTGAGCGGAAGCAAATGCGCAAAACATCGCCAGACACAAAACCCAAAGCGTCAAGTTTTTCACCGAAAATTTCATCGCCGCACCTCTAATCTTTTTTGGAATCTTTGTTTGAAGACGTTTCTTTAACAGAACTCGCCGCGCTGTCGCTTTTCGAGTTGGATGCCGTTTCCGGCGCGGCGGTTGATTCGGCGGCGGAAGTTTTTTCGGTTTTTTCGCCGGCGACGCTTTTTCCGCCTGTTTCGGATTTATCCGCTTTTTTTCCGGCGTAATCGGTGACATACCAGCCGTCGCCTTTAAATTGGAAACCGGACAGCGACCATTGTTTTTCAAGTTTTCCGCCGCAGTTTTCGCAAACGGTTAAAGGCGGATCGGAAATTTTCAGCATTTTTTCCAGATGCGCGCCGCATTCCAGACATTTGTATTCGTAAATCGGCATAATTATTCGTTTTCAATTAATAACAATAATAAAAAGTTTATCTAATAAACGGTTAATCCAAAGAAAATTATAGAAACTGCGCCCGACCAAAAGCAAATTTTGGCGTGCCGTTTGCTTATAAATTAAAAATATTCGTAATCTTATGATGCGAAAACAAAAGGAGATTTCATGAAAAAATTCGTTCTTGCCGCATTTCTGGCGCTGTCGGCATTAATACCGGCAAACGTTGCGGCGCAAGCCAAAAATCCAAACGCGCTCGAAACCGTTGCGTCGATTGACTTGAAACGCTACGCCGGAAAATGGTTCGAGATTGCGCGTTATCCGAATAAATTTCAAAAACAATGCGTCGGCAACACGACGGCGACTTATAATTTCCTGCCCGACGGCGAAATCGAAGTCATCAATCAATGCGTCAAAAAAGACGGCACGACGATTGACGCCAAAGGAAAAGGACGATTCGCCGACAAAACTAACAATGCGAAACTCGAAGTGCGTTTCGCGCCGGGAGTTCTGTCGTTTCTGCCGAAAGTTTGGGGCGATTATTGGATTATTGATTTAGACGACCAATACAATTACGCCGCCGTCGGCGACCCGAAACGAGAATATTTCTGGATTTTAAGCCGCCAACCGGATATGAGCGATGCAACTTATCAAAATATTCTGCGCCGCGCCGAAGCAAAAGGCTTTAATCCGTCTAAAGTCGTCAAAACGCCGCAAAACGTCAAAATAATAAAAGGCGCGGTTATCGAAAAACAGTGAATAATAGTGGTAAACGGTAAGTGGAAGAAAAACACTTACCGTTTACCACTATTATTACCAGTTCGTTGCCGTATTTTTTTCCACTTCCACTTCGGTTTCAACCAAAAAGCGCTCGGCGTCAATCGCCGCCATACAACCGGTTCCGGCGGCGGTAATCGCTTGACGATAATAATGATCCTGCGCGTCGCCGCAGGCGAAAACGCCGGGAACATTTGTTTTCATCGTGCGACCTTCGGTTTTCAGATAACCGGTTTCGTCCATTTCAAGCACGCCCGCAAAAAGTTCCGTGTTCGGTTTGTGTCCGATGGCGACGAAAACTCCTTCGGTCGGAAAAATGCTTTCTTTATTTTCCTTGTTGTTGAAAATTTTCACGCCCGTCACGCCTTCGTCTTTCGAGCCGAGAATTTCCCGAATTTCCGTATTCCACATCACTTCGATTTTCGGATTGGCGAAAACGCGTTCCTGCATAATTTTTGAAGCGCGGAACGAATCGCGGCGATGCATCAAGCTCACTTTTGAAGCGAAACGCGTCAAAAAAAGCGCTTCTTCCATTGCCGTATCGCCGCCGCCGACGATGACGACCGGTTTGCCGCGAAAGAAAAATCCATCGCAGGTGGCGCACGCCGAAACGCCGTTGCCGCCCAAACCTTCGGGCACCGGTTCTTCGCCGGGAACGCCGAGCCATTTCGCGGACGCTCCGGTCGAAATAATCAAAGTGTCGGCTTTAATAACCGTCGTGATTTCGGTAGCGTCTTCGCTCGCTTTGCCGAAAAGCGTGAACGGTCTTTTTGATAAATCAACTTTATCAATCCAAACGTTCAGAATTTCCGTGCCAAAGCGTTCGGCTTGAGCGCGAAACTGCGTCATCAGTTCCGGTCCCATAATTCCTTCGGCAAAGCCCGGATAATTTTCCACGTCGGTCGTGATGGTCAATTGCCCGCCCGGTTGCGGACCTTCGATGACGAGCGGTTCGAGCTGCGCGCGCGAAGCGTAGATGGCGGCGGTCAACCCTGCCGGACCCGAACCTAAAATAACGACTTTGCGCTGAATTTCCGTTTGCGACATAAAAATTTTACAATTTCTCCGTGTGATAAAAATTATTATTTTACATTATAGCTGTCACTTTGCCGGTTAGTCGAATAATCTTGCCTTCGGCAATGTTTGAGAAAAATTATCCAAAGTTAATTTTTATCCGGCGCTTTACAAAAAATCGCAAAACATTGACATCCTGCACAATTTTCGTGATAAACTGTTCGAGTTTTACATATCTTTAATTGGTTTTCGAGTTTTTTCCGATTTCTCCGATTTTTCCGATGTCATCGAATATACAGACTCAATTTGAGGAAAAGCGCTTTGCGCTTCGCATGGCGCTTCGCTTGCCGATAGTTGTCTCCGGTCGCGCCGATGACGGCGCCGCGTGGAGTGAACCGACCGAAACGGACGATATTTCCACGCTCGGGGCGCTTTTCCAGCTTAATCAGAAAGTCGCGCACGGCGACAATCTGTATATCCGCTCGCATCGTCCCGACGGCGTTCCGGTCGAGGTTAAAGCTCAAATCGTTCGCGTTTCGCCGGCTAATTACGGCACTTCGCGCGTCGGCGTGACAATCGTCGAATCGAAAGAAGCCTGGCTGCGTTTGTTCGTCGCTTGGATAGCCGACGACAAGCCCGACGAAGAAGATTAAAAAAACGCTACATCTTAATTTGCCGCCGCCCGACCTTTTCTCATAAAATCTACAATCGAACGATAAAACCAGATAGAAAAAATTAGAAAATTTTCCGAAACCCGGATTTACCGGATAAACCTATGTCTAATTACGAAACAATTCTCGTCGAAAAACGGGGCGCCGTCGCCGTTTTAACGATTAATCGCCCGGATAAATTAAACGCCTTGAACGCGCAAGTTCACGCCGAAGGCGTCGCCGCGCTCGAAGAACTGCGCAAAGACGACGCCGTGCGCGTTCTAGTCATCACCGGCGCGGGTGAAAAATCTTTTATCGCCGGCGCAGACATCAGCGAATTTGCCGGAAAAACTCCGTTCGAGCAGCGCAGCGGATTTAACGAACGAACGCTTTTCAATTCGCTCGATTCGTTTCCGAAACCCGTTATCGCGATGATTAACGGTTTTGCTCTCGGCGGCGGCTGCGAACTCGCGCTCGCCTGCGACATTCGTCTCGCGAGCGAAAAAGCGCGGCTCGGACAGCCGGAAATAAATCTCGGAATTATTCCCGGCGGCGGCGGAACGCAGCGCTTGACGCGACTCGTCGGCGAAGGAAAATCTATGGAATTAATTCTTTCCGGCGATATGATTGACGCGCAAACCGCTTATAATCTCGGACTCGTCAATCACGTTTACGCTCCGGAAGAATTAGAAGCGAAAACTTTTGAACTGGCAAATAAAATTGCAGAGAAATCGCCGATTGCACTGCAAATGGCGAAGGAAGCCGTTAAACTGGCGTCGCGCTCGAATCTCGATGAAGGCTTACGCCGCGAAGTTGACCTTTTCGCCGTCTGCTTTTCGACCGAAGACAAAGAAGAAGGAGTCGCGGCATTTCTGGAAAAACGAAAGCCGGTTTTCAAAGGAAAGTAAAAGTCGGTACGAATTAACAATATACGAATTACAAATAAAGAAAAGCATCTCTTTCGATTCGTAATTCGTATATTGTTAATTCGTAATTGATTTTCGATTTGCTCATTCGCCGTTGGTAATTTATAATTCGTAATTGCTTTCGGGGTCGTAGCTCAGCTGGGAGAGCGCTGCAATGGCATTGCAGAGGTCAGGGGTTCGATCCCCCTCGACTCCACCAAATATCTTTTTCAATTTCACATTCGGTTATACCTTAATCGATCATTATAAAAAAGGAAAGAGGCTCGTTCGAGCCTCTTTCCTTTTTCCTTTTACTACTTGATTACATTGACTTTAATCAATTGTAGTAAAGTTTAAATCAGACAAATTATCACTGACAGTTTTGACAATAGAAGACTGATTGAATCTGTATCTTCTCGCCTTTGCCGTCAAAGTTATGGTTTCCCCTGCCGCGACCGACTCGAATCGGTAATAACCGAAACTCGTCGTCTGCGCCGTCCGCTTATTCCCTTTCCCGTCAACCATTGTGATTGAGACGCCTCCAATGCCTCTACCGGCGGCGTTCGTCACTTTGCCTGAAACAGCAACATTGGCAGCCGTCGGACCGATGACAGTGAACTGCCCGTCGGTCGTTGCTGCCGATGGTGAGCCGTTGTTGAACTGAAACGTGTTGGTCGAAGTAGCCGGATTAACAAACGATAAATCGCTCGTTTGATTTGCCGCGCCGACGACCGTAAAAGTCAAGTTATACAACGTGCCGCCCGTCGTCGTAATCGGAGTGCCGCCGCACGCTCCGGAAACAATCACTCTTCCGGCGCTCGGCGAATTAACCAGCACCGAACACGAAGCGCTCAACGTTCCGGCATTGCTGCCTGCAGGCACGGTAGGCTGCAAAACTGCCGGGTCGTAAAACACCGAGAAATCAAACGATTCGATTGACGAGCCGGTCGGAACCGCTCCGATTGTCACCGGAACAGTAATGGTATTGCCGGTCGAAGC